>JGI24702J35022_10000240_pt1 | contig 31255 bp, 21 predicted proteins | sample TergutTh196P4_FD_35022 | JGI IMG/M metagenome (IMG submission 35022) | reverse complement strand
AAATGTTAGAATAAAAATCGGTAAGGTTAATTTTACATGAAGATTATAAAAGGAATGATTAAGACACGCGGAGTAGAGAAATTTTNTTTCGCCGGTCTCTCTCTCTCTCTCTCTCTCTCTCTCTCTCTCTCTCTTATGCAGAACAGGGTTTTCATAGAAATTTTTTCCTTTTTTATAATGTTTTTATGTTTTATAATGTTTTTGCGGGCGGCAGGTTGCCGCCCCTACGAGTATCATAAAATTTTATTGTTAAAAATAATATGTGTAGAATAAAATTTTTCTAATAAAGTGTCAATAAATTTTTTGCACTTTTTTAAAAATACAGTTACTATTAACTCTAAAAACATGCCAAAGATCACAAAAAAATAAAAAAATTTTTAAAAAAAAGGCTAATAGTAACGTATATATAATAAGTAAAAACCTAATCTTTCCTCCTGTAACTCCGCGCCAAACTCCGTGCAACGACCTGGTAATAATAAATCACCATCTTCTTGAAAACCTCATATTGAGATTAGTACCTCTCTCCTTATCCGGATATAAAATATCGTATCCATAATAAACTATAAATTGGTACTGATCATAAACAAGTAATCTCATTGTAGGCCCATACCCTATACCAAACTTTGTTCCTGAAATTATATAACCTTCAGGCTTAAAAATAGTTGAATCTAAAAATACGCCTAAATAAACAAAATCTCTGTAAATTGAAAATCTATATTCGGTTGAAACTGCAAGTTTGCCATTAGTATAATACTCTTTACCTATAAATCCTAAAAAATATTTATCATTAACCTCTTCACTCCTATAAAATTGCGGCTTACCGAAGAGTTTAAATCCTTTTAAGCTGAGAGAGAGTATGCTGAAATTATAGAATCCTGTTTCATAAATGCTGTTTAGTTCCAACTGCTCAAAATGACTCCCGCGAAAATAACGATCATAAGTTAATACAACATATCTATCAATCTTATTGCCTATATCTATTTTTATGGGATCAAATTTTAAACGGATTTCTGTAAATTCGGAATTGCCTACATGGTCACTTACATCTAAATAATTATTTTTTTGATAATTGATAATTGTATTTCCAATAGATAAAGTCTCAAAGCCTAAACCTGCATATATATTGAAATTTTTTAACAGAGTAAATTCCGGTGCAAGAACAGTTTTCACAAATGAATAATCATATCTTAAAATCCCCAGATCCCCTCTTGATGTATTACTTCGATATAATTTACCATTAATGAGCGGACCCAAAAAATCACTATCTATTAAACCTATCTTATATTCATACCTCAGTTCCGTAAAACTCATTTCATGGGGCATAAATTTAGAGAATGACGGAGATTTATTAATCAGTTCCCTAAAACCGAAATCATAACCTATAGAAAAAACGCTTCTAAAATAATCTTTTTCAAAAAAGATGCTATCTTTACTAAACAATACTTGGGGTATTACTGCTGACTCAAATTTGTAATGAAGTTTAAATTCAATCTTTACATTATTTCCATGCTGTGAATTATTATCACCTTTCTTTCTGGCAACAAAAAAGTGAAGATCATTTTGACCTGTATATCTCGCTAAGAAACTGCTATCAAAATGTTTTAAAAAGCTAATCCGTTGAAGCTCCCTATCAAGTTGAACAATACTAGATTCATAGTCGGATATTCTGCGAATGTCCACAGTAATATCAAATTGCGGAAATTCTTTTTGCAATTCCTTTAAATTTTGATTTATGACTTCCTTACTGTAAATCCTTTCGGGTATATCTATCATTTGTCTAAACTTTAACAGCTGAAAACTACCAAGATTATGAACAATTACTTTTCCTATTCTCCCCTCATCAACAAAAATTTCAGATATATTATCATCATTAACATCATCAGCAGCAACATCGGCAGTAGCAGCAATATCATCATCAGCAGCAGTATCAATTGTGTAAACTTTAACTAAAAGATATCCATTCTCTTTATAAAAATTTTCTATCTCATATATAACGTGTGAAATAGATATCTCTCCATCATCAAACCTCTTGAGATTAAGATGAGAATAGAGTTCATCTTCAGTGAATACCCTTAATCCTTGGATAGCCAATTTTTTTGCAGTCTGTCCATGAATCGCAGTAATGGATAGCATCAGTATAATGGCCAAGATGAAAATTTTTTTCACAATAAATATTATTCACAAAAAAATTTTAAATAGTTTTAATAATATAGTAAAATAAGAGATGTTTGTGTCAAGATATTTTTAAGGAATAAAACAAAAACTAAAATCTGGAACTCACATTAGCGCTGAACTCATTCTCCTTTGTTTTTAAATTCACTCCATAGTTAAAACCAACAGCCGGGAATGCTATTCGTTTCAAATAAAAAAGTAAGCCCGCGCCCGGGCCATAATATATATTATTTTTTGAATCATCATTACTATAAATCCCCTGCTCCCATAATAGAAGTATTGTAATAGCCCCATACTTCAACTTAAATAGCGGATATTCATAAATTATACTATAATTAATATAATCATCGGACGGTATATTTCCTGCTGTCAGAGTTCTTGAACCATTCTTACCGCCAAGTCTCTCTTGTATAAGAATCGGTCTATTACCTTTTGAGCCTGATGAGAACAGGGTAATCTTGTGGTAGCTGAAAAGCTTATGTGAATAATCGATCTCATAATTTATTACTCTATAGGTATTATTCTCATTGCTTGATGTATAAGTATAGAATCTCACCATAGATCTAAATCCATAAAACAGATACTCATAGTATTCAAGAAAATTTAAGCCTAAATAGGCCCCATATCTATAGAAATTTTCCGATTGAGGCGGATTTAATGAATCTTTATAGCCCGGATCTACATCACTCGTAAGATATCCGCCGGAGATAAATCCCTTTATCTCGTCGGTAAATGACCAACCGATATCAGTTGAAAAAATCTTCTGCTTTACTTTATATTCACCGAATATAAATTTATCCATAGTGCAATTTTCCACAACCACATCTCTGTATAAGAAAAATATATTTGCGGCAAACCGTGTATCATAGATTGATGAATCCATGTATCCTATCACTATGCTTTTATCATCTTTTGATAATGCCGCTCCTCCCACGAGAGTTTTACCATAACCTAAAAAATTCGTCTCAACTATATAAATTCCATACATAGTTTTTTCTCCATTGCTATAAAACATCGGCAATGGTATGAGAGTCCATTTTTCTCTAAGGTATGTATTTATTATAACCGAATCATCCTCCTTAGTGTAATAGATCTTTATCTCGGAGAAAATGTTTTTTTTCTTTAACCTGTTTACAAATCTGTGCGGATCAAATTCTGAGAGTCTGTCTCCTTCTAAAATTCCGGCCTCTTTTAGAATAATGGTTCTATCTGTTTTTCTTATCCCTTCAATTTTAATCTCTTTAATGAGGAGATCGCCATTCTCTTCAATAAAATTATCTCTTACCCCAATAAGATATTCACGGCTGTAAATAACATCAAGATCTTCATCAACCGAATCAGCGGAATATGATTCATTCCGAATCATAAAGAAGATTAATATTAACAAAATTGTTCTGATTGTTTTCATAAACTTTTTTTATAATTACATAGACACGCCGCCTGCGGCGGCGTGTCTATGTATAATTCCCGCCCGCCTTCGGCGGGCGGGAATTATTTATTGCCATTTAGTACATTTTTATTTTCATTATAAATAAATTCCATCTTAAAAAAATGATTTTTCGGTAACTTTTCATTAACCTCTACAGGTATATAATGTTCATTATATCCGGTTGTAATGCCTCTATGAATTTTTTCGCTAAGAAATATTCCATGCCGCCCTGAAAACTTTCTGTAATAGTCAATCTTTTGCTCATTATATAATTTTATTATCTCTCTACTTCTCTCTGTTTTTGTAATCTCAGGCACAATGCCGTCCATTTCTGCGGCTCTTGTACCAGGTCTCGGTGAAAAACGAAAAGTATGTACATGGGAAAATCCAATCTGTCTTATCATTGAAAGAGTTTCATTAAATTCTACATCAGTCTCGCCGGGAAATCCTACTATTATATCCGTAGTAAAATTAAAATCATTGTCAATAGATTTAAGATGTTCCGCAACCGAGATGTAGTCATTGCAATTATAAGGTCTGTTCATTCTTTTAAGGATTTTATCGCTTCCGCTCTGCAGCGAAAGGTGAAGATGCTTTACCATTTTATCATCTTTAAAAAAATCGAGTAATCTTGCAGAAGCGTAATTCGGATCGAGAGATGTGAGATGCAGTCTAAACTCTCCGTGCAATTTTAAAATCTCTTCAACAAGATCAGCAAGATGTTTACTTTCACCATTATAATCATCATTATAATCACCGATATTTACGCCTGTGAGAATTATCTCTTTAAAATCATTATCTAACAGCAACTTAAATTCATCAATAGCAGACTTAAATGATTTGGAAACAGACTCACCCCTTGTAAGAGGTATCCGACAATATGAGCAATGATTATTGCAGCCGTCTTGAATTTTAAGGTTCACCCTGTTTGTTGAGCATTTTAAAGGAACATCATACTTAAATCTATGAGGAAACATTTCTGAAGACATTTCCGATTTATCAAAAACTCCATGTTCAATAATCTGCGGTATCATATATTTATGATCATTTGATAAATATATAATACGCGGATCATCTTCTATTGAGGAAGCGCACCCTGTTACAATTACCCTGCCCTCGCCCGAATCTCCGACCTTAGCGAGAGATTGATATATCAATTGTCTGACTTTTCGTTCACTCCTTGCAGTTACCGAACAGGAATTTATGATATAGATATCGGCATAATCTCCTTGAACTATTTCATGGCCATTATTCTGCAATGTTGTAGATATACTCTCTATTTCCGACTGATTGAGTCTGCATCCGAGAGATGATATTTTTATTTTCATGTTTATATTTTAAATTTATTTAATATCTGCTCTGTAATTCTTTATAAATAAATACAAAAAAATATATATTAATTACATAATAAAATTGTATTAAATATTCATATATTTATAGATTTTATAATAATTCACACTTCCATAATATTAAGTTCACTATTATTTCTATTTAATTTAGATACAATATATAAATTTTATACAAAAAAATATTATATTTCCACAAAAGATATTATATTTTTTTTATTCTTTATTAAAAAAAAGTTGCTTTTTCTGTAACAAATTTCATCTAATAGCACTATGCAATCAATCTTTGCTGATTTTGTATATTTTTTATGACAAGCGGCAAATGAAAGAAATAAAAAAAAAGAGGTTTTATCATGAATCAAAAAACAATGAAGGCTGTTGTTTATCATGGCCCTGGGAAAATTAGTTTGGATGACGTGCCGGTACCAACAATTACTGCACCAACTGATGCGATTGTAAAGGTCACTACATCTACCATCTGCGGAACCGATATTCATATTGAAGCTGGCGGAGTTCCCACTGTAAAGCCGGGAACCATTATCGGACACGAGTTCTGCGGAGAAGTTGTAGAATTAGGTTCCAGCGTCAATAATTTTAAAGTTGGGGATAAAGTAGCGGTTTCTTGTGTTACTTTTTGCGGAGAGTGTTTTTGGTGTTTGAGAGGGAATTATGCCCGCTGCGCTAACGGCAGTTGGATACTCGGCCATACTATCAATGGTTGTCAGGCAGAGTACACAAGAGTGCCATACGCAAATTTTGGCATGCAGAAGATTCCTGCAGGATTAACCGACGAAGACGTATTGTTTACAACCGACATCTTATCTACCGGTTATTACGGAGCTGAAAGAGGAATGATTAAACCGGGTGATACAGTAGCTGTAATGGGTTGCGGACCGGTTGGTATGTGCGCTATGGCTACATCAAGACTATGGGGACCTGCACAAGTAATTGCAGTTGATACCAATGAGTTTAGATTAGGAGTTGCAAAACAAAATGGCGTAGCTGATGTTACTATTAATCCTGCAAAAGAAGATGCAGTTGCCAAAATCAAAGACTTAACCAATGGCCGCGGCGCTGATGTTACCATTGAAGCAGTTGGCGTTGACCCAACCTATAAATTGGCAATAGACGCAGTTCGTCCCGGTGGAAATGTATCTCTAATCGGTGTATTTGAGCATGCAGTTGAACTACCAATGCAGGAATTATGGATTAAAAACATCTATATCAGCATGGGCTTAGTAGATATGAATCGTATGCCGCAATTGATTGACCTTATTGCCAAAGGAAAACTCAATATGAAGTTTTTGCAGACTCACGTAAAACCGTTGAACAACATCATGGAAGGCTATGATGTATTTGGCAAAAAGAAAGACAATTGCTTGAAGTGGTTGGTAAAACCATTAGTATAATAGTTTTATTATTGTAGAAAAAAAAGGAGCCGGTAAATTAATTTACCGGCTTTTTTTATGTATGGATGCAGGCGACCGAGGCGGTCAGCCCTACAAGTATCATTAACCGTAAAGCGATGAATAACCTATCTTAGCGTATAGCCATTTTTACCAAGCGCTGAAATTATCCTTTTTTGCAACTCATCTATCTCTGCCGGTTCAAGGGTCTTTTCGTTAGAGGCAAAGATTGTTTTTATTGATACAGATTTTTTATCGGCAGGGAGAGGTAAACCTTCATATATGGATATTACCCTTGCCTCTACAATTTTTTTGTCTATGCTTTTAACTATTTTAAGTATATCTTCACTATAAGTTTTTTTATCGGATAATACCGAAATTTCAAAAGGCACTTCAGGATATTTTTGGAGTTCCTTAAATTTCACAGGCCTCTTCTCAGCCTTAAAAAGAGCATCCAGATCCAAATCAAACATAGCTGCTTTGCCGTCCAACTCAAATACTTCAATTGTCTCAGGATGAATTTCAAAAATAAGGCCTATAGATTTCCCATCTACTTCTACCTTCATTGATCTCCCCGGGTGCGCATATGGGGGCAGAGAGTTCATTTCAGGAATCAATTTATAGTTTTTAATTCTCAATTTTTCTAACAGACCGGCAGCAATAGTCTTAGCTTCAAAGAAAATAGGGTCTTTGGGTTTTCTAATAAATACAACACCGGCAGTTCTAAAATTTTCCTGAGCGAGTTCCTTAGATGTACGGTCATCTTTTAAGTAAACTCTTCCCACCTCGAATATATCAAAACTATCTGAAAATTTTTGATTGTAATTAATAAACTGTATCATCCCGGGTATTAGACTTCTTCTTAATCTGTCTATTTCAACAGAGAGCGGATTACGCAGTCTTAATTCCTTATTGTCATTTATCTTTAATGCATTTAATGTATCTTCACTCGTAAAAGAATAAGCCATAACCTCCGTCATACCGAATGAGGTAGCCAATATATTCTTAACATCCCTTTCAAAGAATCTAAACAGATTCTTTACAGGCGGTTCGCATGTTACAAGGGGCGGCGCAGGCATTATATTATTATATCCGAATACCCTTCCGACCTCTTCAACAATATCATCCTTCATTGATATATCTTTCGTTGACCTGAAATGAGGAGCCTTTATATTGAGCTTTCCATTATCAGACTTAACTTCATATTGCAGAGCAGTAAGCGTTTTAATAATATCATTATCGCTTATATCATGGCCAACCCTTTTTCTGATATATTCGGTTAGGACCTCTATCTCCGCTTCTTTTATAGGAGTAGGATAATCATCAACTATTCCTGATATAGCCTCAGTTCCCGGTATAATCTCTTTTATTAATTCATAACAACGCGCGAGCGCATCAACAGTTATCTCAGGTGAAAGTGACTTTTCGAATCTCATGGCAGCTTCTGTTCTTGAATCAAATCTCTGCGCAGTCTTGCGTATATTTACAGGATTAAATGTTGCAGCTTCAAGAACAATCTCTGATGTATTTTCATCTACCTCGCTGTTCCCTCCGCCCATAACACCTGCAAGGGCTATTGCGCTTGAAGTATCCGCTATTACAATATCCTCTGCTGTAAGATTATGACTCTTTCCGTCAAGCGTGGTTATCTTTTCGTCTTTTGATGCAAAGCGTACAATGATCTCATCACCTTTGAGTTTTCTTCTGTCAAAGGCATGTAATGGCTCGCCGATTTCCGCCATTACATAATTTGTTATATCAACTATATTATTAATAGGTCTCATGCCAATGGCGCTGACTGCCGCTTTAAGCCAATCTGGAGATTGCCCGATTTTTATATTTTTCATTACAAGAGCGCTATACCTTGGTCCTGCTTCTATATCTTTTATTGTAACCTTTAGATTGTCCTTGTTAATAAGATCTGCAACTATTGATCTATCAACAGCTTTCTTGAATTTTCTTCCGAATAGACCTGCTATCTCGCGGGCAAATCCCTCATGCCCCCAAAGATCGGGCCTGTGCGTAATTGATTTATTATCGATAAGTAATCTTGTATCTACCCAATCACTGAAAATTTCACTTAATGGTTTCCCGATATTTATGCTGCCGGGAAATATAAGTATCCCCTCCTGATTATCGGATATTCCAAGTTCTCTTTCCGAACAGAGCATACCGTTAGATTCTATACCGCGGATTTTTGCCTTTTTAATTATAAATTCTTCACTAAATTTTGTACCGGGTAAAGCTAAGGCAACAATATCTCCTGCTCTATGGTTCGTTGCGCCGCATACAACTTTCACTTTTTCGCTTCCCGTATCAACAGTGCATAGCGTTAATTTATCTGCATTCGGATGAGGTTCAACACTTATGAGTTTTGCAGTATATATTGTTTTAAAAAAATCTTTAATATACTCTATCTTTTCAATCTCTGCAGTAGACATTGTAAGCCTGTCAGCAATTGCTTCTGGTGACAGGTCGGATATATCTACCATCTTACCTATTATTTTCAGTGAAATCCACATTAAAAGCTACCTCATTCCATTAGAATTAATTTAGAATTGATGAATAAATCTAATATCACCATTCATAAAATGGCGTATATCATTTATACCGTTCTGCATCATTATGAGTCTGTTGAGTCCCATTCCAAATGCAAAACCTGACCACAAATCAGGGTCTATATTTCCTGCGCGCAGCACGTTCGGATGTATAAGCCCGCATCCGAGAAACTCTATCCACCCTGTATATTTGCATACGCGGCATCCCTCACCTTTACATATCATGCAGTTAAAATCAAGATCAAACCCAGGCTCAACAAAGGGATAATAGGCAGGACGAAGGCGTACCTTTATTTCTCTTTTAAATATACCTTTAAGAACCTGTTCCATTACATAAATCAAATGAGCTACGGAAATATCCTTATCTACCATCATTCCTTCAACCTGATAGAATGTATGTTCATGAGAGGCATCTGTCGCTTCATATCTAAAAACACGACCGGGCGCCATGATGCGAAAAGGCGGAGTCATCTTCTCCATTCCGCGAATCTGTATTGCCGAAGTATGTGTCCTCATTAGATTTCCGTCTTCCGTCCAGAATGTATCCTGCAGATCCCTCGCAGGATGAAATTTTGGTATATTGAGAGCCTCAAAGTTATAGTATTCTGTTTCAGGCTCGGGACCGTCAAGTATTTGAAAACCCATTGATGTGAGGATATCCTCAATTTCATACTGCGTCTTTGAAATCGGGTGTAAGAAACCGGATTTGATACTACGCATAGAGACTGCAGGATTTAATGTAACATCAATCCATTCGCTTGAGGCTATCTCGCCAAATCCCGAACTAAGCAATTCACTCTTTTTGGAATCGATGGCATCTTCAATGATCTTTTTTATCTCATTAGATTTTTTACCTATAATATTTCTCAACTCAGGAGTCAATTCTCCGAGCGATCTTAATATCTGGGTGAGCATCCCCTTTCTTCCGAGAATATTTACCCTGATTTCTTCAATCTCATCAAGCAGCCTTGAAGAGTTTATGCGCTCTATTGCATCTTGTTTTATTTTATTAAGTTTTTCTTCCATATTTATACCTTTACTTCAATTCAAGCTCACTGAAAATTTTATCCCTGATTGCTAAAAAATCTTTTCCTGTTCTGTTGCGCACGCCCTCCAGTTGTACCGGAATAATATTTTTTATCTTGCCCAGGTTGAGTGTCATAATCACCACTTTATCCGCTAAAAATACCGCTTCCTCAATGTCATGGGTCACAAACACGACGGTCTTTTTTTTTGTTTTGTGCAATTTTAAAATATCATCCTGCATTTCAATCCGCGTCAACGCATCTAATGCGCCAAAGGGTTCATCCATAAAGATAATTTCCGGCTCGACGGCCAATGCGCTTGCAAGAGCCACACGTTGGCGCATTCCTCCTGATAGTTGATGCGGATAATTTTTCGCGAAACTCTGCAGACCTACCGATTCCAAATACAGGCTGGCCTGTTCTTGCCGCTTCCTTTTAGGTAAATTCATGCCTTCAAGTCCTAATTCAACATTTTTTTGAACCGTCCGCCAGGGCAATAGATTATAGCTTTGAAAAATCGTAATATATCTTGGCGACGGCGCTTCCACAATCGCGTTATCTATGACAACGCTGCCGGCCGTGGGCCGTTCAAACCCAGCCATCAGATTGAGCATAGTGCTTTTCCCGCACCCGGACGGTCCCAAGAGACAAATAAACTCGCCCCGCTCAATTTGCAGACTGACATCGTTCAACGCACAATAGTCCATGCTGTTCTGCCGATATACTTTGCTCACATGTTTCACATCAATATACATTTCAAAGAATCTCCTTTGTAATCATTTAGAAACAGCTCCCCATTTTTTATAGATAAGCCACTCCAAAAATATTACAATACTGTCCAATGCCAGTCCCAGCAACCCGATTATCAGTATGGCTGCCATCAACAAATCAATCCGCAGGTTATTACGGGTATCAACTACCAAAAACCCCATGCCGGATTGCGCGCCGATCATCTCGCCCGCAACAATAAACACCCATGCGGTTCCGATTGCAATATGCAGACCGGACGCGATATGAGGAAATGCCGCGGGAAATATAATTTTTGTAAACGTGCTCAATTTTGAAAGCCCGAAATTTTCCGCTATTTTAAAATATGTTTTATTTATCTTGCTGACCGATGACACCGTATTCAACAAAACAGGAAAAAATGCCGCGATGAACACAATGGCAATCGCAGATATTTCGCCTATACCGAACCACAGCACCACGAACGGAAGCCACGCAATCGGCGAAATCGGGCGCAAAATTTGCACTACCGGATTCACAAACTGCCAAGCCCCTTCAAAGTATCCGAAGAACATCCCCAATATCATTCCTAAAGCCGCCGAACTGATATAACCGATAAAAAAACGTAACATGCTTATGCCGATGCTGTTCCATAGCATACCGGACGCCATCAACTCATGAACTCCGTAAAAAGCTTTAAGCGGCGGCGGAAACAAGTGCTCGTTGTAACCGCCCAGCGTGGCCACCGCATGCCAGACCGCAATCAGCGCGCCTATTCCGACGGCTGCGCATAAAAATTTTTTTATCATAGCGGATCCCTCATACCGTTCATCGGTTCATAATAATATCTTCATACCGCGGTGGACTCGATGTTAATTTAAACCGTATCATCTTCTCCGTCAAAACATCATATATATCCCTCGAAACCGCCAACCTGTCATATGAAATCCAGTCAAGTGACAACTTTAGCGTCTTGTCGTCCATAGTGAAATAATTTTTCGCCACCCTGAAAGCATCCTCAGGATGGGCGGAAAGACGTTCTCCTGCCCGGTCGTGCTGCTCTATAAATTTTTTTGCCGCGTCAGGGCGTTTGGAAACAAACGAATTGTTCAGAACCAGCGCGCAGCAGAAGGAATCCTTCCATAGCTTATCGTAGCCGTATAAAACTTTCCCCACTCCCAAAGTAACGGCTCTCGCTCCGAACGGTTCCGCCACACAGTATCCGTCAATTTGCCCTTCCGACAGCGCGGAAAGCATTTCGGGCGGCGGCATTTCCACCACATTAACCTCTGATAGCGTCACGCCGGCGTTTTTCAGCATCGTTTGAAATAATATGTTGTGCGACGACATGCGGTGAGGTATGGCAAACGTTTTACCTTTTAAATCCCCTACGCTGTTTATTTCCGGCCGCACTATCACGACGTTGCCGTCACGGTGCCCTAAAGACGCGACTTTGAGATCAATCTCCTGCTCCTTTGCTTTTAAGGCAAACTCAATCAAAACCGACGCGCCGTCAACTCTGCCTGTATTCAAAGCATCGGTCAGCTCTGGCCAAGAGCTGAATCTTATCAGCTCAATCTCCACATTCGAGTCAATTATGCCTTGCTCCGCAAAATCCTTAGCAGCAAGGACAGGCAGGGCGTGCATAATCGGCAGGTACGCGATTTTTACTGTTTCCTTGCCGGTTTCAGCATTCGGTTTTTTCCCGCATCCCGCGATGGCGAGAGCCAACGCAAGCGCTGTTATTGCAATTGTTGATTTTTTTAAAACTTTCATATTTTTTCACCAATCCTTTCTGTGATTTATGTTGATAAAGCGTTTCTTAGTGCGTCCATATTTCTATTGCATCTTGTTTAATTTTATTAAGTTTTTCTTCCATAGATGATATTATAGATGATATTTTCCAATAAATTATTTTATTGTAGCTAATTAGTTACATTTCACGTCATTGCGAGCCGTGTCTAAATTTTTTCTGTACTATATGCAACCTCGGCGTGGCAATCTAGTCAAATAATTTTTTGTCTGGATTGCCACGCGGAGGTTAACGGAAGTCTATACTGAATGTGTCGAGCCGCTCGCAATGACGTAAAATATAATTAATTGTTTAACTTTCACAATGCATGACATATTTTTCAATAAGTTTTTAGAATAGCTAAAAGTCAAGAAAAATGTCTTGGATTGGTTTAAAAACAATTTAATCTATCCATGGCAATCTTTGCGGCTCCGAGGGCAGGAATGGTCGATTGATTTTTAACGGCAAAAATCTTTACCTTCTCTTTCATTCCTTTCATAGCTCTTTCGCTTACTATTCTTTTCACTGTGGGAATAATGAGTTTATGGGCACCCGAGAGGCCTCCGCCTATTATTACAGCTTCGGGATTAAATATATTGATTATATTCGCTATACCCGCCCCAAGGTGGAATGAGATATATTCAAATGATTTTACCGACAGTTCATCCTGTTGCAAAGCCTCTTCGTATATAATCTTTGCCGTAAGTTCTTCATTCTTTATCCTCTTATGGAGAGATGAATTTTTATATTTCTTTAAATGAGTCTTTGTATAATCTACCAATGCCGTAGCAGATGCATATTTTTCAAGACATCCCCTATTGCCGCAAATACACTCTTTGCCATTAATGTCTATTGACATATGTCCGATCTCAAGTGAACTGCCGTTCTGTCCTGTAAATAATCTAGCGTCAATAACAGCTCCTGCGCCAATACCTGTTCCCAGCGTAACCATAACAAATGTTTTATAAATATTCTTTCTATCCTGAAACCAAAATCCTGCGCATGCAACTGTTGCATCATTCTCAAGAAACACTCTCATACTTAGAATTTTTTCTAATCTTGCAACAAGCGGATAATTATTCCAGCACGGTATATTTGGGCTTGAAATAATCACTCCCCGCTTTCTGTCAATTGAACCTGCAGCGCCGATTCCCACAGCTTCGATCTCTCCACGATCTATACCTGCATCAAATGTGAGTTTGTCGATTAATGACACTATCCCTTCATTTATCAACTTCGGAGTCTTTGCAGTAGCAATATCGCAGGTTTGTAATATGTTGCCATTCTCATCAGCCAAGACACTCTTAATGTTTGTTCCGCCTATATCAATTCCGATGAACATATAGTACTCTCTTTTTTGTATATAATTAAATAATATGTCAATTCCGCGCAGGGTGTTGCCCTGCGCTATTGCTATAAGGCTTTCAGCCTTTTGTCTCCAACAACAAAACTCAGCGATTAAAATTTTTTCTTATGAATTATCATTATGGGACAGATGTATTATCATATTTCTCCCAGTCTCTTTTGCTTCGTACAAAGCCTTATCAGCAGTATGAATTAAACTTATCGGAGTGTCATCCTTTGATGGGATGCAAGTAGTCGCCCCTATTGATATTGTGATTTGAGTATTACCAAAGGGTTCCTGGTCATAAGGAATAGATAATTTCTGAGTTGAAATCCTCATAGATTCGGCCAAAGTGATTGCGCCGAACCTATTTGTAGATGGGAGGAGTACGGCAAACTCCTCGCCTCCGTAGCGGGAAACCATATCATTTGGCCGCGATATGGAAGATAACAATGTTTTTGCCAGTACAGCCAATACCTTATCTCCATGGAGATGACCGTATGTATCATTAATTTGTTTAAAGTGGTCTATATCTATTATCAGCAGAGATAAAGGCTCATTATTATGCCGACTCTGTTCCAACATTCTATCAAATGCATTATCAAAAGCGCGCCTGTTAAATATACCTGTTAGTTGATCCGTATTAGCAACATGGCTTAGATCACTTTCACGCTTCTTATGTGTGGTAATATCAATGCAGTATATCAGTATTGAATTCTTGCCGTCTAACCATGGCAGATTAGAAGTAACTACCGTGTACCAATGTTGAGTATCATCATCAAATAATTCATTTGAACCAATGTCTAATTGTAATACTGTTTCTAAAAACGGAACGTGTCCGGCAGATTTATGAAGATCATTATCTCTTATTTGAAAACGCACGCTTGCTTTATGATTAAAATACAGAGCAAGATGGCGATCCTCTTCATTGACAATTATGAGCGGCTCAATATTATCAAAAACCATTTTCATAGCATCTCTTTGAGCCACCATTCCTATTTCTCTCTCTTTGAGCTGCTCGACCATTGTATTGAAAGCCGCAGAAAAATCCCCCATAAAATCAACAAATTGATTATAATCGCCATTTGCAACACACTGCGCCTGCCATGTTAAATGTTTCAATTGAGCATGAAGTTGTTTTAAACCTGCAGCTAAATAATTTCTGCGGTCGGGGTAATTTACTTCCAAATTGCCATGAGACAAAGCTCTTGTAAAATTATCTAACTGCTGAAAAATCTGCTGTAAACGATTGACTCTTATAACTAAAGCTTGATATTGAGGAGAAAACACGTTCTCCTCTAATGGAGATATTTCAAGTTTGTTTAGCAAAAAATTATCAACAGCTAAACAAATATCATCAATCTCTTTATCATACGTTATCATATTATGCTTCAGCTACATTATATTATGCTTCAGCTACATTGGCGACAAAGCGGCATGTACGATCACCCGTAGCCCAGCAATCCACTTCTCTTACTTCAAATATCTTGCCGGTGAAATTGTATAAAAGACCGCCTATAAATCCTTCATCATATACACAGACAGAATCATCCGTAACAGGCAGACCCGAACAATCCAAATCTTCGCTGACGGTTAAAACCAGATCTAATTTCTCTAAATCAGCCTTTTCAATACGAAGAATTCCAATAGACAATTCTTTAAGGCTCATCTGCAGATTGGAAATAAATGTTGAAAAATCATCTGTTGGTTCCAAAACATTCTGAGCAAATGCAACACCTGCTCTAAAACCCGCAGATCTGATAATATCATTTGCAACATCTTCACCATACCTGTCTCTAAGTTCATCTATAACTGTGTATTGCATAAGTCTGTACACTACAACAGGCATAGATTGACCTAAATTACTTCTCCCTAGAGTAATATCACCAAGGGAACTCCAGTCAAACTTTTCAAATTTTTTTACCATGGTTAAATTTCCTCTCCTTAAATTTTGTCCAAATTTTGTCCATTTTTTAATTCCTATGTTTTATAGTCAAATCAAAAACTGCTTATTTTGCTATATAGCGCTTAATAGAGTGACATAAAAGCAACTCTTTATATTATATAAAATTCTTTACATCCAAATACTACATTATTAGCTTACCATGATACTTTTTGCAATAATAAATTATATTTTACCGTAACAAAATTTAATAAAATATATGATTTTTAAAATAAATTATTAATAGTGTGTACAAAAATCTTAGTTAAAAAATAACTAATTAAGTAGTTCCCGTCCGCCTGCGGCGGACGGGAACTACAATATAGACTATGCCGCCTGCGGCGGCATGGTAATATTGTATTTGATCGCCGCAAGCGGCGTGGTAATGTAACTATAAAAAGCGTTGTTATAAGGATTTTATAATGAAGATTGTTATTTTGGGTGCAGGTGTAGTCGGATATCAAATAGCAACTCAACTTATTACCGAAGGACATAATGTTGTAATTATAGAAAAAGATAGTGAACGGGCGCGCTATTTAGACAGTCATCTTGACTGCATTGTGTTAAATGATGAGGGTAATAGCTTTACAACATTAAAAAAAGCCGGGATTGAAAAAGCAGACTGTTTTCTTAGCGTAGTAAACTCCGATGAAGTCAATATGATTGCCTGCGGTATAATTGAAAGTGAATTTAATGTTCCGATTAAGATTGCAAGAGTACGAAATATAGATTACTCAAGAGCGAAGATATTTGAAAAATCATTTCTTGGAATAGACTTAGTAGTAAATCCGGAGGTAGAGACAGCGCGCCAAATAGCTAACAGCGTTGCTCTGGGCGCAATTAGCGATGTTATGATTTTTGAAAATTCCGATGTTGAGATTAGAAACTATCAGGTGAACTCAAAATCATTCTTTAAAAACAGAACTCTTATAGACATTCGCAAAATAATAAACCCTGGCGGGAAATTTTTAATCGCAGGAGTCGTAAGAGAAAACGACTTCATCATCCCCTCTGGAAATACCACTATCCTTGAAGATGATATTATATATATAATTGCATCAAGAAAAACATTGACAAGGCTGTTTATTGAAGCCGGTAAAAAAAGCGTGAGCATTCAAAAAATTCTCATAATCGGCGGCGGAAGAATAGGATTTCTCGCAACAAGATATTTAATAAGAACAGGCGTGAAAATTACTATTATAGATCCGAATTATGAAATATGTAAAACCCTGACGGAAAAATATCCCGATGCACTCATAATAAACGCGGATATTTCAGATGAAACTATTTTTGAAGAGGAGAATCTCAGCGCCCATGATCTGATAATTACAACTACAGAAAATCAGGAACTTAATATATTGAATGCCGCTTACGGTAAAAACATGGGTATCGGTAGGGCAATAGCTGTTGTTAATCATCCCAATTATATGGTAATATCAAATAAATTAGGCATAGATGTAACTGTAAGTCCAAGAGACAGTACTGTTAATGCTATTATGAAATATATCCGCAAAGGTGAGATCAGAAGCGTCCACACACTATTCGGCGTCAGCGCTGAGGTTATAGAATTTTCCATATCAGATAAGAGTGATATTATAGGAGTTCCTCTTAAAGATATTAAAATACCGCCAAATTCATTGATTCTCACTGTGGTTAGGAACAAAATAAATGAAATACCGGACGGCAACTTTGTTGTACTTAAAGGAGACAGAGTAATTACTATAGCAAAGAGAGAATCCATTCAGGCTCTTGAAAAAGTTTTTCTTCTAAATTAGATTCCATTGTAAAAGTGTAAATGTAATGAATATTAAAATTATACTCCGCATGTTGTCCGTAATCCTTGTTATCATATCAGGCTTTATGATTATTCCGGCATTTATTGCAGTATTATACAATGAGATTAATTCCCTTTTTGCTATATTAATAACCATCGGTATTTCAATAGCAATCTATTTTATAATTAAAGTCTTACCAAAGAAAGAGAACGTAGATAAGATAACACATAGGGACGGATTTCTGTTTGTAAGTTTAAGCTGGGCAATGGCTTCATTGATAGGCGCGCTTCCATTCTACATATCAGGAGCAATACCGCATTTTGCCGACGCCTATTTTGAAGCCATGTCAGGGTTTACTACAACAGGCGCTACTATATTATCCAATGTTGAAGCATTACCTGTTTCCCTCCTTTTTTGGAGGGCGCTTACTCATTGGTTAGGCGGAATGGGGATAGTTGTATTAACTGTGGCTGTTCTGCCGGTTCTTGGAATAAAGGGATTGCAATTAATTGCTGCAGAGGCTCCCGGTTCAAAAATTGATAAACTCACTGCAAGGGTGGCAGAGACTGCAAAGATTTTGTGGATTATTTACTTTGTTCTTACTGTTATTGTAACTGTACTATTGCTGATTGGAGGTATGCCTCTTATTGATGCTTTAACACATGCCTTAAGCACAGTTTCAACCGGAGGTTATTCTATAAGAAACTCAAGTATTGCCTATTATAACTCTCCCTATATTGAAACAGTAATTACATGCTTTATGGTAATTTGCGGCATAAATTTTAGTCTTCATTTTTGGGTAGTCTCGGGCAGCTATAAAAATTTTTTAAAAGACTCGGAGCTTAAGGGATACCTGGCTATATTCTTTATAGCAACGCTTATTATTACATCACAAACATTCGGAAAAAATTATAATTCTATTACCGAAGCTTTCAGATATGCATCATTTCAAGTTGCATCAATCATGACAACAACAGGTTTTGCAACTGCAGATTATGAGCAATGGTCATTCTTAAGCCGGACCGTACTTTTTGTTCTTATGTTTGTCGGAGGTTGTTCCGGCTCTACCAGCGGAGGCGTGAAGGTAATACGATTAGTTACTCTATTAAAACAGGGTTTACACGAGATGAAGTATCTCCTCCATCCGCGCGGAGTATTTTTATTAAGAATAAATGACAAACCTGTAAAAAAAGATATGGTCTATGCAATATCCGGTTTCTTCTTCATGTATATACTTTTCACTATGATCACTACTTTGATTGTATCATCATCTGAAGTCGATTTCGAAACATCATTCGGTTCCGCTCTTGCTGCTATAGGTAATGTCGGTCCCGGACTTGGCAAAGTAGGTCCTAATGGCAACTATGGGTTCTTTCCTTCATATGTTAAATTGTGGCTCAGCTTTGCAATGTTAGTCGGCAGGCTTGAACTCTATACCGTGCTGATAATTTTTACAAGGGATTTTTGGAAAAGATAGATTTACCCATGAATAATCAATACCTATACCCCACCCCAATATATATCCCATAAATATTTTTTGTGTACTCAAACTTATACGGATCAGTAATCGCCGGATCCGGATCCTGCACTTTAAGACTATTTCCAAAAAAGAACTCCCAGTTAAAAGCAAGTGTAACATCAAGATTTTCTATAATAGTATAAGTTGCTCCCAGTCCGATATTTATAGAATCGAGTATGGGATTTGTAGATGTTGCAAGCAAATTATTATAGTCTTGTAAATAGCTATCCTTAACTCCTTGCTTTGTGTACATTAACCCTAAGCCGACTTTAAGTTCATCTATTATTTTATATCCGCCGCTTAAAGCTATTTCATATCCCACGCCGAAGCCATTAGTATTCTTTACCGAGCTAGTTCCACTTTTAGTCACAGGATCATACTCATATTTTATATAATTTACCTCAGGTGCAAAGAACATAGTTACAGCAAGACCGACTGTAAGTTCAGGCATAACTATATATTCTCCACCGAGTGAGAGTATAGAAGGGAGATTCTGTTTAGCTTTCATTCCTTTATAGTCGGGAAGATAAGGTTTAATAGAATCCTCAGCAATAGTATCATACACATTTCCCGTACCCGATTCCGAAGGAGTTGCACCTCTACTTTTTGTCTTATACTTAAATTTAAGGCTTGTCTCCATTTCGAATCTGAGGCCAAGGGTAAGACCTTCCATGGGTTTGGTATCAATTCCAATCACAGGAGTAATACCATTTGCATCATATTCATACTCATCCGCAATATTGAAACGAACCGGATTAGTGCCGCTTATTACATCTAAGTTAATCATTCCCTTTATTTTACCAGTTTTCTTTGCCATTATATATTTAAGGCCTAAGGAGACCGAAGCTTTATCTTCAAATAATGTATATGCTGCGCCTATTCCTATTGCATAATAGACACTTGAAGTTTCAAAAGAACTTGAAAAGAAATCTGTCTTAGAACCTGAGAAAGCGAAAACATGGTTGTAGTTGTCTTGAAGGTCTGACACTATGTTTCCTATCAAAACACTTGATCCTACAGTACCATCCCACTTCATGGTCCCGTCGCCTCCTATTATACCTCCTTGCAAAAATGCTGCAAGTTTGCCCGGACCAGTCTGTCCGAAATTATTAACAACATATAGGTTCGGCATAAAATATGTAGGTTCGCTCTGTTCGTATTTTTTATTAATAAGATCAGGATTAGGGCTCTCTTTCACTTTTGTTTCATAGCTTCTTAAGAGCATCTGATTGCTCACATCAAAGTATAGGCCCGGCGCTAAGTAGGCCGTACCTGCCGGATTATAAGCTACAATATCGGCGCCCTCTGTTCTTGCAACAGAGGCGGTATTCATAATAAACTTTGCGCTCTGAGTCGACATATAGTCTCCGTTTCCGGCAAAGACCGTTGTGCTTAGCGCTGTTATTGCTATCAGCATTAATGTAAATCTTTTCATAATCCTATCTCCTCTAAAATTTTAATCTCCGGCTTTTATTTTGCCCTTTCAGGGCGTTTTTTATTTGTTTCCGTTTCATTACCCAAGGTGTTGCCCAGTCGTGTTCGGAAGAAAATAAGCAAGTTAAGATCAACAAATTGATATTTTTTTAGATTATCTATTTTTGTCACCAACCCACCGATTATATATTTAACAACAACAATCGTACAAAGTTTGTAAAAACTCTGTTTATAATCATCATAACGTGCTTTGATGTTGAATCAAGTAATTTTTATGTTTTTATGAATATATGAAAAAAATTTTTAGTACAATAATTTTTTTGTATTTTTTGAAAGAAGTAATCTCAACAATTACCACATTTTCATAAAACTAAAAAAATACTTGATGATACAATATATATGTTGCATCTTGTCAACATGACGGCACAAGAAATAATAAATATTCACTTGGGACTTTCCTATCAGGCATACCAGCGGCTTGAAAATCCGCGAAAAGCTAATCCAACAATCAAAACTCTTGAACGAATAGCTAATGTTTATGGTCGCGACTTGAAAATTTCTTTCTGATGAAAAAGATACGCTATTTATGAAAATGATAACTAAATTTTCCCTGTATGGGTTCTTGAAAAATCTCGACTTTTCGGAACCGTTTCTTATACTCTTCTATTTATCATTGGGCCTGAACTTTTTGCAAATCGGAATTTTGGTTTCTTTCCTGAATATATGTATAAATATTTTAGAGATACCAAGCGGCGCTATTGCCGATATCTACGGCAGAAAAAATTCCATGCTTGTATCTTTGGGAAGTTACATTATATCTTTTATAATCTTTGCATTTTCGGATTCATACCCGCCCCTATTTATTGCTCTCTTCTTTTATGCAATAGGCGAATCATTCAGAAGCGGAACACATAAAGCAATGATATTTGACTGGTTAAGATTAAATGACAGATTGTCCGAAAAGACAAAGGTCTATGGTTTTACAAGATCATGGTCAAAATACGGAAGCGCAGTATCCGTAATTATATCTACAATAATTGTAATATTTACAGATGGGTACAGGTGGATATTTGTATTTTCAATTATCCCTGATATTTTTGGTCTCTGGAATATAGCTACTTATCCTAAATATCTCAACAAGAGGCTTATAGACAAAGTTGATTTTACATTTATTTTTAAGCATACATACAATAGTATTAAATCTTCATTTATGAATCTCAACTTGCGAAAACTCATTATACAGAGTACGGGATTTGAAGGCGTCTTTGAGGTTACTAAGGATTATCTTCAACCGATTCTAAAAGCGCAGGCGCTTGCATTAGCAGTGTACTTAACTCTATCTGAAAAAGACAGCACTGCAATAATAGTCGGTATGGTTTATTTTATTCTGCACATGATATCCGCATCAGCCTCAAAAAAGGCGCATATATTTGCCGAAAAATTTAAATCCGAACAGATTGCAATAACAGCTATGATATTTTTAGGATTCATTCTTATCTTCTTATCATCATTCGGTATATATATAAAACTATATTTAATCGCAATTTTATCTTACATAGCATTTTATATAGTTCAAAATCTATGGAGGCCGATCCTTGTTGCGCAATATGACAACTATGCCGAAAGTTCGGAGCAGGCGACAATCCTGTCAATAGAATCTCAAACAAAAACAATAGGTATAACTATATTTGCACCAATAGCCGGATATCTGGCTGATAACTATGGAATAGAATCGTCTCTATTAATGCTTTCATTTATTATTCTGATGGTTGGATTTTATTCTTTAAAGAGAAAGGTAAAAGTATAACCATAAAATTTTTGCTTGAAATAAACATCTACTTACTATATAACTAAACCGTATCATCAAATTTACCGTGAGTGCAGCATGAAAAAATTAATAATAATGATCTTTACTCTATCCGCCTTACTAACCGCTTTATATGGAAAGAACACCAAAGATGAATTTATCATCGGCAAAACCGAGTTTAGCAGTAAAAATAGTTTGGAATGGATTGTTATAATAAACTCCCCTGAGAAAAAGTACATGTTGAAAGACGGCGCTCTGCTTGTAATAAAGAGAGGGGATAAACATATTGTTTTAAAGATAAATGATTCCGAGGGGAAATATCTTAAATGCGGAGTGGTGAATAAAAATAGCGATGCCATAAAGCATGGAGAAGATGTGTACTATTTAGATTCAATGAATAGCAGTACAAAGTATAAAGATGCGGGAAGAATCCTTGCCGAACTTATAAAACTATACCAAGACTTCATATTTAAGATTGAGTCAACCGATGATCCTCTCATAATATCAACTGCGATGAAAGATTTTTCATCATCTTTGAATGACCTAATACCTGAGATGAAAAGAATAAATGATAAATATCCCGAACTTAAAAATTTTAATACAGATCCGCCTGATGAACTAAAAAATGAATCGGACATGCTCGAAGCGCTTGAGCCAAGATTAAATGAAGCATTTTTTAAAATAAAAATTTTAAGCGATGATAAAAATATAAAAAAGGCTATGGATGATTTACATGAGGTACTCCTTAAGATGGGTAATGCTAATTGATGATAGAATTCATTGATACTGTATTTTACTATCTTAAAAATATTCCTTACCTGAATAAATTGTTTTTCTATCTTGTTATAATAATTATACTTCTCCTCTACCGCAAATTAAGAATCTCTAAATGGAGAAAAATATTAAGAAATTCAATCGAATATCATAAATTCCATCTATCATCTCTTATGAAAGATTCTGCCTTCAGTGAAAAGACCAGAGAATTATCTCAAGCTCTATTCTGGTCTATTACAAAGCAACTCCCGCTTGATCTTAAATCAGGAAGAGGAGGTAAAGCTTTATGGAGATCTTTTTTCGGAGATAAAACATCGCTAAATACATGCGGAACCGTATTTTATCAATGCGCAAGAAATTTCCGCACTACTGATAGCATAATAATCAAATTAAATGATACGCTTATGAGTACAATATACAGGATTTATTTATTAGAATCATATGCTTCTATTCCGGCTATTTTATATATGGATTTTATGCTTCTTATTAATCAAATTATTAAGCCAAAAGGCGGCCCTGCAAGACTTTATCTTGAATTAATGAAAGAATGAAAAAATAAAGCTTTTAAGATAGATATTTGGATTATGAGCAATAAAATTTCATAAAATAAAAACTTATATAATAGTGAATTTTATGAAAAATGATTGACAATGTGGCGATATTTGCATTTTCTTTTAATATAAAACTGTTCCCAAAGTATATAAAAAAAACAAAACGCCGCGTATTCTTTCAAGGCGATTGAGGCATTAACACATAAGAAGTCAACCTAAACATCCCGATAAATCACGCAAAACCGTGGTGCCGCTGACGATTATCGTGATTTAAGGCGGAATGAGAAATAGGACAAGAGGATGGGGATAAAATGGTATATGGAATTTCACAAGAAAAACAACAGCCGGAAATGAGCAGATTTATACTATTTTCTGTTTTGTTTTTCATTTTTATATTAATAACAGGAAGCTTAGCTTTTGTGTTTTCCATGCGGCAGATCATCAGAATAAACAAGGGAAATGAATTATTACGGGCGCTGGAAATTGAACGGGTCAAATTGGAAACCTCTGTTAACAACGAGGTTGTTATTGCAATAAAAATGGCGGATTCGCCGCTTGTAAAAAGATATTTTGCCAACCCTTATAACATTAACCTGGCAAAAACAGCTATAGAAGAATTGAACTCCTATAAGAATGCTTTTGCGTCAGGAACAATTTTCTGGGTAAATGATATAGACAAATTATTTTACTATAATGATCTAAAACCATATCTCTTGAATCCGGAAATCCCTGAAAATTATTGGTATAATATGACTCTTTATAAAACAGAGGTATATAATTTTAACATTAACTATAATCCGAATGTAAAAGTAACCAATCTCTGGATTAATGCACCGGTATTTAATTCTGCAAGAAAGCCAATCGGAATGTTGGGAACAGGTATTGATATTACAAAATATCTTGATTTGTTAAACAAGAATCTGGCCGGCAGAGCAAGCATATATTTATTTAATGCCGCCGGTGAAATTACCGGCGCAAGAGATTCCGCACTTGTGGCAGAGAAGAAAAATATTGAAGACGAAGTAGATGTTGAGGATATCAGCATTGTTGCCCTTGCGAAAAAACTAGCTCCCTATGAGACACAAACCTTTAACACACCATTTGGTAGAATTGCTTTGGGTACAATTCCTTTGCTTGAATGGTATGTCATAGCGATAATGCCTGACAGCATAGACGATTATAAAACAGCAATGACAGCATTGTTCATTGTAGTGCTTATGGTGATCGTAGTAATTTTTGTCATATTTAATTTTTTCATTTCAAGACTGCTTAAACCTCTTCGTAAATCAATGATTGAAGCAGAAGAGGCAAATCAAGCAAAATCCGCTTTCTTAGCCAACATGAGTCACGAAATGCGCACCCCAATGAATGTGGTTGTGGGGCTTACGGACTTAATGTTAGAAGAAGACAATCCGGGCATTAATTTGAAAGATAATCTGAAAAAGATAAGTACAGCCGGGAATAGCCTGCTCGGACTTATAAACGATGTACTCGACATCTCAAAGATCGAGGCGGGCAAGCTGGAATTAATGCCTGTGCAATACGAAATGCCAAACCTTCTGAACGATATAATCACACTCAACATAATACGCATTGAAAGCAAACCCATTGCATTCAGATTAGACATTAACGAAAACCTGCCATGCAGCCTTTACGGAGACGATCTGCGGGTAAAACAAATAATAAATAACCTGTTAAGCAACGCTTTCAAATACACACAAAAGGGGACCGTCACGCTGGGAATGAATTGCGAGCGTGAGGGCGACGATGATGTACGGATGTCTGTTTGGGTAAGCGACACAGGTATTGGCATACGAGAAGAGGACTTGAAGAAGCTATTTTCCAATTACAGTCAGGTGGATATCCTGGCTAACCGCCAAATCGAAGGTACGGGATTAGGACTTAGCATAGCCAAAATGCTCGTAGATCAAATGAACGGTGAAATTTCCGTAGAAAGCGAATACGGCAAAGGTACAATATTCCGATTTCACATCATACAGAAATTTGTTTCCGATAAAACCATCGGTGCCGAGACAACTGAGAATCTGCGCAGTTTCCGTTATGCGGAAGATAAACGTAAAGCCGCCCAAAAGCTTGTACGACCAAATTTAAGTTACGCCAAAGTATTGGTAGTTGACGATATGCCGAATAATTTGGATGTGGCTGCGGCTTTGCTGGGGAAGTATAAAATGCAGGTAGACTGTGTAGCCTGCGGACAGGAAGCTATAGACCGCATTAATAAGTGCGAACCGCTTTACGATGCTATTTTCATGGATCACATGATGCCCGGAATGGACGGAGTGGAAGCGACAACGAAAATACGCAGCATAGGCACAGAGTATGCTATGACAATACCGATTATAGCATTAACGGCCAATGCTATTGCCGGAAATGAGCAAATGTTTTTAAGCAATGATTTTCAGGCATTTTTGGCCAAGCCCATTAATATTATGAGTTTGGATTCCATTGTTCAAAGATGGATTAGGGATAAAGCAAGGGAATGATTTTTAATATACTTTAATTACACAAGGAATTTTTATATGCTGAAAAACAAACAAATGACGCACACAATTCTCTTTGCCGCTATCATTATGATTATTTTTTCAGTATGTACAAAATGTACAAAATCACCTGAGCAACAGTCCGGTTCGTTGCCGAAATTCACCTCCTTTAGAGATATTCCCGGCATTACCGAGGATGAAATCAAAGCCATTGAGGCGCTTCAAAAACAAGACATCTCTTTTGTTTATGGAATGCCGTTGAGCACTGAGGCATTCTTTGGGAAAGACAAAAAAATCAAAGGATTCACCGCCATGTTTTGCGAATGGCTTACCGAGTTGTTTGAAATCCCTTTCATTCCAAAGCATTATGAATGGCCCGACCTGCTTGCCGGACTTAAAAGCGGAGAGGTGAATTTTACCGGCGAATTGACAGCTACCGAGGAACGCCTAAAAACCTATTATATGACCGACGGCATTGCCGAACGCACGGTGGACTTCTATTGTATAGCGGACAAACCATCTTTTTCCGATATTGCCGCAACGCGTCCGCTGCGGTATGCTTTTTTGAAGAACGCAACTACAATAAACAATATAATATCCACCCTTGGCGACACGCCATACGAATTGTTTTTTGTCCGGGACTTTAGCCACGCTTACACTATGCTGAAAAGCGGAAAAATCGACGCCTTTTTTTCGGAGAATACCGATAAAGCCGCTTTCGATATTTATGACGACGTGGTTGGAAAACATTTTTTCCCGCCGTCTTTCAGTCCGGTTTCAATGTCGACCCAAAACCCGGCGCTTAAGCCTATTATAGACATTGTACAAAAGATGCTTAAAAACGGCGGATTAGACTATCTGTCTGAAATGTACAGTAACGGAAACAACGAATATTTACGGCATGCTCTGGCTACAAAGCTAACCGAAGAGGAACGGACATATATACTCAACAATCCGATTATACCTTATATTACTCAGTATAATAATTATCCCATGAGTTTCTATAACAAAAATGAAAAACAGTGGCAGGGGATCGCTTTTGAATTGTTGCATGAGATAGAGGAGTTGACAGGGCTTTCTTTCAAGCTTGCACACGACGATAAATTCATAAATTGGCCTTCTTTATTAGAGATGTTAGAAAGCGGGCATGTGGCATTTATCACTGATCTGATGCGTACGGAAGAACGGAAGGGCCGGTTTATTTGGTTAGATACTACGCTTACTGTTGAATTCTTAACGCTCGTTTCCCAATCAGATAGACGCAGCATTAGACTTGACGAGGTTAAAAATTTAACAGTGGGGGTAATCAAAAATTCCGCCCAAACAGAAGAGTTTATGCGCTGGTTCCCCAATCATGATAAAATTATTGAATATAACGATACAAGAGTCGCTTTCGATGCTTTAGGAAAAGGAGAAGTGGACTTAGTTATGACGAGCATAACCAATCTGCTCATCATGAAGAATTATATTGAACTCATCGGATATAAAGCCAATATCATATTTGACGATTCCCCTCTGAACGCTACTTTCGGATTTAATGCGAAAGAAGTCATTCTGCGCTCAATAATTGATAAAGCGCTTAGTCTTGTTGACACAAAGGCAATCTCGAACGATTGGAAAAACAGATCGTTTGATTACCGTTATAAACTAATAGAAGCACAGCGCCCATGGCTCATTGGCGTAGCAGTCTTGCTTTTATGCGTGCTCATTCTCATTTCAATTTTGTTCCAGAGAAACCGCAATGAAGGGAAGCGGTTAGAAAATTTAGTATGGAATCGGACAGCCGAGCTTGGTGAACAGCATGTATTGATGAGCGTGATCAATACTACCGCAATGCTGCTTCTGGAATCGGAGGCGGAGCATTATTTGGATGCCCTGAACCAGAGTATGAAGATTATCTGCAAGTACATGGGAGTCGACCGCATATCTTTATGGCAAAATAACCGGAAGGACGATGAGAAGCTATATTATAAACAGATATGCAAATGGATTAATAAAGAATTAGCATTAGACGAAGCACTGCTTGAGTTCGCTTACCATGACACGCTGCCGAATTGGGAAGGGAGATTTTTAATGGGAGAGAGCATCAACGGACCGTTAGACAGTTTTTCCGAGAGAGAACGTTCATTCCTTCAGACTTACAGTATTCACTCACTACTGGCTATCCCGTTATTCTTAGAAGGCGATTTTTGGGGATTTGTCAGTTGTGACGATTGCCATAGGCAGCGCATTTTTCCTCCGGCCGAAATGCATACTCTTCAATCCTGGGGATTATTGGCTATAGGCGCCATTGAGCGCAGCAGGATCGCTCTTAATATGCAGCACACACTATCCAAGTTAGAAGCTATTATCAGAAATTACAAGGGGATTATCTGGAGTGCAGACAATAACAGAATTATTACTACTTTTAACGGGCAGTATTTGAAGAAACTTGGCCTTGAACCGTCGTTTTGGGAAGGGAAAAGAATTGAAGAGGCAAGACTCAACAGCAAGCCCTTAGATATCGAATATATCGAAAAAACATTCCACGATGGTCCCCAGGATTGGATAGAAGACAGAGAAAGCAGCACATTCCATTCATACACTACGCCTATATACGATGTCTTGGGCAATATAACCGGCATTGTTGCCAGCACGGACGATGTGACGGAGATAGTCAAACTCCAGCGGGAATTAAAAACCGCTGTTGAAGTTGCCAAAGCCGCCTCACGATCCAAGTCCGCTTTCTTAGCCAATATGAGCCACGAAATGCGTACCCCCATGAATGTGATTGTAGGGCTTACGGACTTAATGCTGGAAGAAGAAGACCCCAGCGTTAATTTGAAAGATAATCTAAAAAAAATAAGCACAGCCGGAAACACCCTGCTCGGACTTATAAACGATGTCCTCGACATTTCAAAGATCGAGGCCGGCAAACTTGAACTAATGCCGGTGCAATACGAAATGCCAAGCCTTCTGAACGATATAATTACCCTCAACATTATACGCATTGAAAGTAAGCCCATTACATTCCGGTTAGACATTAACGAAGACCTGTTATGCAACCTTTACGGAGACGATCTGCGGGTAAAACAAATAATCAATAATCTCTTGAGCAATGCCTTTAAATATACACAGAAAGGAACTGTTTCTCTGGGAATAAACTGTGAGCGTGAAGGTGATGAAAATGTACTGTTGTCTGTTTGGGTAAGCGACACCGGCATCGGCATACGAGAGGAGGACTTAAAGAAACTCTTTACCGATTACAATCAGGTGGATACCCTGGCAAACCGCAGAATCGAAGGTACGGGTCTGGGACTCAGCATTACCAAAATGCTTGTAGAGCATATGAACGGTGAAATTTCCGTAGAAAGCGAATATGGCAAAGGTTCAACTTTCAGATTTCACATCAGGCAAAAATTTGTTTCCGATAAGGTAATTGGTACCGAAACAATTGAAAATCTGCGCAATTTCCGATACTCGGACAAAAGGAAGCGTGCACATGAAAAGTTTGTCCGGCCCGATTTGAGTTATGCCAGTGTGTTGGTGGTTGACGATATGCCGAATAATTTGGATGTGGCCAAGGCTTTGCTGGGGAAGTATAAAATACGGGTGGACTGCATAGCCACCGGACAGGAAGCTATAAACCGCATTATTGCCGGTGAACCGATTTATGATGCTATTTTCATGGATCACATGATGCCTGTGATGGACGGAGTGGAAGCAACTGCGAAGATACGCGCCATTGGCACAAAGTATGCAAAGGCAATACCGATTATAGCATTGACGGCCAATGCTATTGCCGGAAATGAGCAGATGTTTTTAAACAATGATTTTCAGGCATTTTTGGCAAAACCCATCAATATTATGAGTTTGGATTCCATTGTTCAAAGATGGGTTCGTGACAAATCAAGGGAATGATTGTTTAATATATTTTAATATAATATTTAAGGAAAATTTTATATGCTGAGAAACAAACGAATGATGAGCGCAATGTATATCACACTCATATTGATTATATTTTTAGGCTGTGAAAAATCCGATGGGGAGAGACATGAAAAATTTCCAAAGTACACTTCCTTAAAATACACTCCCTTAAAGTACACTTCAAAATACACTTCCTTTCGGGATATTCCCGGCATTACGGAAGATGAAATTAAAGCCATTGAGGCGCTCCGAAAACAATACGTATCTTTTGTTTATGGTATAACTCCAAGCACCGAGGCATTTAATAAAAACAGTGGTGGAATAGGAGGATTTTCCGCCCTATTTTGCGAATGGCTTACCCGACTGTTTGAAATCCCCTTTAAGCCCACTGTTTATGAATGGGGCGATTTGCTGCAAAAGCTGCATGCCGGCGAGGTTGACTTTTCCGGAGATATATCGCCGACCGATGAACGCCGGAATATATATTTTATGACCGAGACAATCGCATTACGCACATTGAAATACATCCGCATCAAAGGCAGTACGCAACTTTCGGAAATTGCCAAGGTGCGTCCTTTACAATTGGTCTTCTTTGAAGGCGCTACCACATATAATCACGTAGTTTCCTCAGATGCATACGATACATTTAAAGCTCACTTTGTTAAAAACAAAGAAGCGGCATACGATTTGCTCAAAAGCAGAAAAGCCGATGCCCTTATCGCCGAGAGTGTCGTGGAGGCAGATTTCGATGTCTACGGCGATGTTGTAACGTCGGATTTTTTCCCACTGGTTTACAGTTCGGTTTCCCTGGCAACGCAAAATCCTGCGCTTAAGCCGATTATCTCAATCGTACAAAAAGCATTGGAGAACGAAGGCCTCCATTATTTAAGCGAGTTGTACAGTAAAGGTTATCGGGAATATATGAAGCACAAGCTGTTTATGCGGCTCAGCGACGAGGAGATTGCCTATATAAATACCCATTCCCTTATACCGTTTGCAGTTGAATATGATAACTATCCTGTAAGCTTTTATAACACCCGCTATAAAGAGTGGCAAGGGATAAGCATTGATGTGCTTCGGGAAGTAGAGGCTCTCACCGGACTTAATTTTGTGGTTGCCCATGACCAGAATACGAAATGGCCCGAATTGCTTAAAATGCTTGAAGACGGAAAGGTATTCATGATCTCCGAATTGATCCGCTCAAAAGATCGGGAAGGCCGCTTTTTATGGCCGAAATCGTCGCTTCT
>JGI24702J35022_10000239_pt1 | contig 31298 bp, 36 predicted proteins | sample TergutTh196P4_FD_35022 | JGI IMG/M metagenome (IMG submission 35022) | reverse complement strand
ACAGCATTTCGATATAGATAGAATGCTGTTGGCTGATTATACCGAACAAAACCCAGGCTACAAATATGTGCATGGTAGTGGCGATTTCAGTAAGATCACAAAAGATTCTATGCCTAATGTAGAGGCGAAACTGAGGAGTATCATCAAAGAAAACGCTGAAGATGAAGGCTATTATATCCTAGAACATACAAGACTTTCAGAGTCGGGAATTCGGGATCTTATCGATTTACTTGTCTCGGTTGTGGCGGTATCTGATGTTAAGGCGGAACAAAAACGCGCAGAGAGAGGAAAGCAAGAATTTAATATGGAAAACGCTAGGAAAAGAATGGCAGGTATCGCGATTGATTTCTTGAACTGCGGACAAGATTTGGTTTTGTATAATGACCATGAGCCAGAAAGCCTCGATAGAAATACCGACCTGATACTCAAGGCGCTAGAAAATCAATCCAAATAGTATTTTATATTAAGATGTATTTTGTAGAAAATGGAAAAACTTATGGTATAATACTAATATCATGAATGAAACAAAATATGCCGTAGGATTAGACATCGGGACTGACACAGTTAAGGTTGTCGTCGGGCATGTCGAATCACAAGGCAAAACACCAACAATTATTGGGGTTGGCACGCACAAGAATTCAGGTATGCGCAAGGGCACAGTGGTCAACCTCGACCAGACAGCCGAAGCGGTTGATCGCGCACTCGAGGCGGCCGAACGGATGAGTGGTTATCAGATTGATCGTGCGACAGTATCGATTAATGGTTCACACATCATCGGCCTCGGTTCGCGAGGGGTGATTGCGATCGGTGCTGGTGGTCAGGCTATCGGCAATGAAGAATTGATGCGTGTCGAAGAAGCCGCTACGGTCGTCCAGTTACCGGCTAATCGCGAAATTTTGGATGTCACGCCGCGCTCTTATAAACTCGATTCCCAGGACGGAATTCGCGACCCGTCAGGCATGACAGGGGTGCGTTTAGAGGTCGATGCTTATATGATTACGGCGTTAGCTCCACATTTAAAAAATCTGGAAAAGGTCCTGAGCATGACCGAACTACCGGCTCGACGTATGGTCATAGCAGGTTTGGCGGCAGCGCGAGCGGTTTTGTCCAACAACTTGCGCGAAAATGGCGTGATTTTGATTGATATTGGCGGCACGACGACCAACATCGCAGTTTACGAAGAAGGTGATTTAATCCACGTGGCGGTGTTGCCGATCGGGTCGAACAATATTACGAACGATCTGGCGATTGGCTTAAAAACTGATTTAGATATCGCCGAAAAAGTCAAAATCGAGCACGCCGTCGCCGCGCCAGAACTACGTCGTGGTTCGTCGGGCAAAGTTTCGGTCAAAGTTGGTACCGGTTCGACGGCGCGAACGTTGGAGTTTGATGCAGAAATCATCGACGAAGTGGTCGAAGCCCGTCTCGCCGAAATTTTCGAGTTAGTTAATCACGAGCTCAAGAAAATCAAACGCTTGGCTAAATTGCCTGGCGGGGCGGTGCTGACGGGCGGCGGCGCGAAACTACGTGGCATCGCGGATTACGCTCGCGAAGTTCTCAACATGAACGCACGCGTCGGCCAAATAGCAGAATTTGGCGGTATGGGCGACAAAGTTTCCGGCCCAGAATTCGCTAGCGTCGTTGGATTAATGTTGATTGATTTAGATTTAACGTCCAACGAAATTGGACCACGTAAAAACAGCCCGCTATCAGGAATTGGTACAAAACTTGGCGGCCTGTTCAAACGTTTCAAAAAGTAGCCCAAGAGTTGTGTTGACGGATATTAACGTTAGAAACCTTGCTTTCCTTTTTTGCCTGTGCTAGTCTTTAACCATGCATTTAGTGTGTCTCGATCTCGAAGGGGTGTTAGTTCCCGAAGTTTGGATCGCTTTTGCCAAGGCGACGAAAATTCCCGAGCTACAAAGAACCACCAAGGACGAGCCAGATTATGACAAACTCATGAGATTTCGTCTCGACATTCTCGCTAAAAATAATTTTAAATTGGCGGATATTCAACAGGTCATTTCCAAAATGAATCCATTACCGGGCGCGTTGGAATTTTCTCGCGCAGTGCGGGAACGGACTCAATTAATCATCCTTTCCGGTATTTTTGAAGAATTTACCGAACCGTTGATGGCCAAACTGGGCTGGCCGACTATTTTCTGTAATAGCCTAGAAATCGGTCCGGATGGCACAATTACTGGTTACCAGTTACGGCAAAAGAACGACAAAAAACGGGCAGTCCAAGCCTTTCAATCATTAAATATAAAAGTCTTTGCAGCGGGTGATTCTTTTAATGATCTGGAGATGATCGACACTGCGGATGCTGGCTACCTGTTTCGTGCTCCTGCAAACATCAGGAAAAGGTATCCCGAAATTCCCTGTTTGAACACTTACGATGGACTACTTACCGAGATTGATTCATTTCTAGAATCGGGCGCATAACTCATTTTTGTACAAAATTTGTTCAACCCGAGCGTGCTTGATTTATTGAAATCGAACATGTATAATTATTTTGTACAATTAATCTAATTGGGGTCAAAAGTAAAGGGGGAATATGCCAGAAGTCAAACCTAGCGCAATCCAAGCTTCGGCGGTGATCAAGGTCGTCGGGGTTGGTGGTGCGGGTGGTGCTGCCGTCAATCGGATGAAAGACGTTGGTATCAAAAGTGTCCAATTTATTGCTGTGAACACTGACGCCCAGGCGCTACATAACAGCGACGCCGACGTCAAAATCCACATTGGCAAGGAAGTCACGCGGGGTCTAGGTGCGGGTGCTGACCCGATCAAGGGCGAAGCTGCCGCTCGCGAAAGTATCGATGAAATCAAAAAAGCGCTCGATGGCGCCGACATGGTTTTTGTGACGATTGGTGCTGGCGGTGGGACTGGTTCTGGTGCGGGGCCGGTGGTGGCGGAACTGGCTCAGGAACTCGGGATTTTGACCGTGGGCGTAGCCACCAGACCGTTCAGTTTCGAGGGCGAAAAACGTCGTGTCAACGCTGAGGTGGCGATTGACAACTTGTCGCAAAATGTTGATACGCTGATCACTATTCCCAACGATCGATTGTTGCAAACTATCGATCGACGCACGCCACTGCTCGAAACGTTCAAGATCGCCGATGATGTTTTGCGCCAGGGCGTCCAAGGAATTTCCGAGCTGATCACCGAACACGGATTAATCAACCTCGATTTTGCTGACGTTCGAGCGATCATGAGCAGTGCCGGTAGCGCACTGATGGGTATCGGTCGCGCCAGTGGTGATGATCGTGCAACCAAGGCGGCCCAGCAGGCCATCGAAAGTCCGCTGATCGAAGTCAGCATCGACGGCGCGCGCGGTGTCTTGTTCAACGTTACGGGTGGTTACGACATGTCGATGTCCGAAATCCAGGAAGCGGCCGAGCTGATCACCAGCGCGGTCTCGCCAGACGCCAACATCATCTTTGGCGCGACGCTCAGGCCGGAAATGGAGGACGAACTAATCATTACGGTGATCGCGACTGGTTTTGATTCGGCTTACTTTAGCGACAAAGCCAAATCGACGGTGGGCAGCGACAATGCGCAGACTGACTCTTCAGCGGATTCGACGGATGAGGTCAAGGACATGAACCTCAGCGACATCAACGTGGACGAAGAAATCGTCGCCTCATCGCCAGCGGCTGATTTTACTAGTGCCGAAGAACCGGAAACTGCTTGGCACACGGCGTTTGGCACTGATAGTCAAACTGATGGCGAATCAGCTTCACCGTTTGGCAACGAAACTAACACTGAGGAAAATGTCGACGACAAGTACGACACACCATCATTCCTCCGTCGCAGATTCGGCCGAAAAAATAAAGCAGATAAAGAAAACGAGGAAGATTGAACAAATTTTGTGTTCAATACTACCAGGGAGGATTGAATGATTAAAGGGAAAAGAGCAGCCGGAGACAAAAATCACACTTTTTGTCCCCGCGCGATGAGAAAAACCGTAGGTTTGTCTCATAAGCGGAACGAAGTGGAGCGCTGATGCATTGTCCAAAATGTGGAGACGACGAGAGCAAAGTAATCGAATCGCGCGATGCCGATGATTCGATTCGTCGTCGTCGCGAATGCTTGAAATGTGGCAATCGCTATACGACCTATGAACGATTGGAACGGCCGAACTTGACGGTTGTCAAACGCGACAAACGACGCGAATTATTCGACCGCGACAAACTAAAACGAGCGGTTTATCAATCGGTCGGTAAATTCCTAAACGGCGAAATCGAAGTCGAAGAAATCGTCAATCACGTCGAGGAATCGATGTATTCTTTGGGCGAGCTAGAAATCGCCAGCAAACAAATCGGCGACGCGGTGATGAGCGAACTAGCGCGCCGCAACGAGGTCGCCTATATCCGTTTTGCGTCGGTTTACCGCGAATTCAAAAACGCCGACGAATTCGTCCAAACACTCAAAGAACTACGCCAAAAAGACGACGACGCGCCCGCTGCCGCATGATGACACTTGACACTTGACACCAAATTGACCACCAACGCATCTTCTAGCGTCCTACGTATCCGCGTCAGTGGGATGAATGTCAAAATTTGATTATTGCATATCAAACATTGAACTTGCCCAAAAAACAACATCGCGTACTAGAATGGCTGGATTTATGTTCGTATATTGACTCGTGATGTGATAGGTGTTACAATGATGTCGTGCTTATGGGGCTTGCCCTAGAACCGACCAAGGAAATCTCCTAAGTCTGGAAAATAAGCACACTAAAATACACCGCTAGCGGCGGCGTTTTTTAGTATTTCATGATACTTTGGAAATAGTGACGACCCTTATCGCCAATCTGGCGCGTGACTACTCGTACTCGTACACTACCAGTACCGACACGACTTTCGAGTGCGTAATAGGTGACTTTAACTTCCTTACCACGAACAGTTTCGCGGCGAATCCGGATTTCGACCTCCCGGTCGCAATTCTTAATAACTGGTGCGATCAAAGGTATTAAAACTAGACGATTATATACTGCGAGATTATCGCGCCTGTGGTGGCCTTTAAAGATCAAGTGCTTGAAACCAAACATATTAAAATAAACATAATCACCAATAGCGGGCGATTGAACGCGATTGATTTTCTGGTAGATTGCTTTATATTTTGCGATAATTTCGCTGAGTTTTAATTCTTTTACCTTAGCCATACGAAAATATCATACCATAAACCCTTCAACAATGTGCTAAAATAGATAACAGAACAAGGAGGTGGAAATGCGATTAGTCATGGTTTATCGCGAGCAGTCCGAGGCGCGGCTGGCGGTGGAGACATTCATTAGAGATTTCGAAACACAAACTGGCGGTGAAATCGAGGTGATCGATCCGGACACGCGCGCCGGTGCAGGATTTTGTGAAACGTATGACGTGACGTCCTATCCGACGCTGCTGGCGCTAACCCCCGAAGGCACGCCAACGATGGTTTGGCGTCACACCCTGCCAACGATTATGGATGCTAGTGCGTATAAGTAAACCGAGCGCGCTACGTTGACAACACTGTTCTATCGTAGTAAGATTATTTTATCAAGATAGACTAGGCGGTGGGAGAGATGGAGCTAGGGATGACGGGAGATAATGGTCAAAATCAAAAGAACGGTGGTGCATCGTTATTAGTATCGTCCAGCGACAGGGGGGGGGAGCACACAGGTTTATCTGGTGACGACAATGAGCGAACAGAAACATTAGAAAAACGGGAACGAATAGTATTCGTTAGCGATCCACACGGGTCTAAGCGTTTCGAGCCGCTCGTGAAATTCGCCTTGGGTATGCCTAGTGATGTCGAATTTTCGACGGCCGAAATTGAAAAAGCCATGCAGGAGGCTAATATTAGCCAGATTATATATATGGGCGATTCTATTGATCGTGCCGACGATGTTGTGACTATGCTCGAATGGTATAAAATGCTCATAGATCTGAAAACCGAGTCGAACCCCAATCGTAGTAGCGAGTTGACGGGGAATCACGATGTCCTCCATATAGGGGCTGGGCTAGGGATAGCGTATCCTTGGTATGATAATTATCGCGGTATAAATCCTAATTATAAAGTACGATTTCCAAACGGTGACGAATTCGATCCTAACCAATGGCTACGTGATCAACAAAAAAGCACAGACCTAGGAGAGGGTATTAGAGATCCCAAATTCTGGACACAGATTTCCACGGATTATGCAGCATATGCCGATGCTACTCAAGAAGATAAGTGGGATCGAATATATTGGGAATTCCTACTTGAGACCGAGAATGTTTATGGCACAGAACTAACCAAACAAAACGCAAATGGAGAGGTTGAAGACAGCAAGGGCAATAATATTTTAAACTTTCCCGACCAATACGACGACCGCGATGGCAGCTTGAAAAAGTTCCCTAAAAAACTTGAGTGGCTGGGTTATATGCTCGGCTGCAATGTTGGTGAGTTTATACCAACAGGAATGCGAGGAGTCGATAAAATGTCAATTAATTGGTGGCTGCAAAGACGAGAGGAGTTGGACGAATTATGCCTTGATGTGCAATCTGAAAACGAGTCAGAGTATTTTGAAAAATGGAGAATTCTCTTGGATGAGGAAATTATTCCACAGTATCAAGAACGACTCATGCAATGGTACAACGAGGATACCCTTGACGGGTACGGGAACCTAGCGTTCGATGCTATAAATGAAGGTAATTACGAAAGTGTTGAATGGTGGTTGCGTGACTGGGTGCATCATAATGAGTGGGCGGGTGGTGAGAAAGGCCTCTTTGCGCAAGTAAATAATACGGTATACAAAGGCGAGGACTATAACATTGACAGTGTTAATTTTATGGAGGATCCATATGTTCAAGAAAATGTCCGTCTGCAGATGCTGAACTTCAAGCTATATGAAATCGATGAATATGGGAACTTGTACACGCACGGACCGTTGCCGTTAGATGGGGATGGTGATATCGCTATCGGTTATGTTAATGAAAATGGCCAAATGATTTATGAAGACGAAAACGGCCAGCGTATCAAGGGTGTTCAGTATAAAGGACGGGAGTACCGCAATGGTGAAATTTTCGAATGTTGGGATGAGTGGGAAAATGTTATACACAGGTATGCAGAGGATCCGACCAGTATTCTATTTACTGATGTAGTAGAAGTGTTCAAGCTAGTCTATTCAATGTTTGCTGACAAGTCGACTCTAATTAAACCAAGTATAATTAGTAAAAACCTTACACAGATTACAGAAAAAGACTATGGTGATTATCAAGGACCAATGTTATTGGGGTTAGCCGCAGGTGGGACACTCGAAAAGCTTGGTATAACAGGAGCGCACTTCAGTGGCCATAATCCAATCATCAACCTTCAAAAAGTGAATTTGCCACCAGTGATGTACGATCGCCGCGGAGATGCGGCAACGGTTTATGCTGACTATGGTATGGCCGAAAAATATGGCGCAGATGGTGCAGTGTTTATATATGATCCAAACATGGGTGTTATAAGATACCAGATAGATAAAGACGGAAATCCTATTGAACAAATTATCGTACCACCGGAGAATCTTCGTGGTCGGTCAACAGCGATGGGTGAATTAGCGGTGGCGGCAGCAAATGTATAACAATAGACAACGCCAATTTTGAAAAATTACGCAAATCTGATATAATTCTACTAACAACATTTCGCACACGCGAATGAGCGGCGATCAACCGCGAAGTTGGGAGGAGAAAGTGTTGTAGATTTTACAACACAAGTAGAACTTTCCGTGAATCTGCGTCAAAGATGAAATTAAGTGCTGAAAATCCGCTCTTGGTCATCCTGAAACAAGTTTTCAGGATCTAACGAGAGGTCGAGTTTCAGAAGTTGGATGGTAACACCCGCCCGGGTTCCAACGTCGGGGCGGGTTATTTTAATCCAAGAAAGGAGGTGCCAAAATGACCGATCTAGAACGCGAATTGACTTTTTTGATCAATGAATTACCAGCGGATCTGGACAAATTCCCATCCAAAATTATTGAGGATAATTACATTCCGAAAACTTCTAGCCATCCCGTCATCAGGATCCGTCGAAATGGCGACCAACTGATGATTACAAAGAAATTCCCAGTCGATGCGACGGGTGACGACCAACGCGAGGATGCTTCGCGGCAAATCGAACACACAATTCCTTTAACGCGCAACGAATATGATTTTCTCAATCAATTAGTTGGCAAGAGGTTCAAAAAACGCCGTTTTTATTACAAAACTAGCGGTTACGACGCAGAACTGGATGTTTATTTGGACGAATTATCAGGTTTAGCGGTGGTTGATTTTGAATTTGCTAGCGACGCAGCGATGAAAAAATTCAAAAAACCGGATTTCATTGGCGCGGATGTCACGCAAGAAATTTTAACCGCCGGCGGGATGTTGTGCGGTAAATCTTATTCCGATATTGCCGAACCGCTACGCGAAAAATATGGCTATGAGCCAATAAAAGTACCAAAAGAGTATGGGGAGGAGAAATGAAGTATAAGTACGGCACACGCCGCCGGGCGGCAGAATATGAAAAAGCCATCGCAGAGTGGTGGAAGGATAATAAGACTTTTGAAAAATCGATTGAACAACGACCAGTCGAAAATTCGTATGTTTTTTACGACGGGCCGCCGTTCATTACCGGAACTCCGCACTATGGCCACCTGATGATCAGCACGATCAAGGACGCTGTGGCCCGTTATCAAACCATGCAGGGCAAACGAGTTGAGCGTGATTGGGGTTGGGATTGTCACGGCCTGCCGGCGGAGCGATTCGTCGAAGCCAAACTGGGCATTGCAAATAAAAAAGATATCGGTACAAAAATCAGCATCGCTGATTATGTCCGTGAATGTCGCGAAGCGATGGTCCAGACTGGGTCAGAGTGGAACGACACCATCGAGCGGTTGGGGCGTTGGGTCAACATGGACGATGCTTATCAAACTATGGACCCGCAGTATATGGAATCGGTTTGGTGGGCGTTCAAGGAATTATACGAAAAAGGCAAAATTTACGAAGGTGAAAAGATCTTGGTTTATTGTACCAACGATGCAACACCGATCAGCAAATCCGAAGTCGCCATGGAGAATTCGTATCAGATGGACACCGATCCGTCGGTATTTGTATTTTTTAAACTGGATGGTCGCGACGAGTATTTACTGGCCTGGACGACTACGCCATGGACGCTACCAGCTAATGTGGCAGTGGCGATTAATCCAAAGCTAGAATATTCCTTGGTTGAATTGGGCGATCAGAAATTCTACATTGCCACAGACACTATTAAACGAGTTTTGGTCGACGAAAAACGTCAGCCGCTTGACTATAAAATTATTAAAAAAGTCAAGAGCGACGAATTGATTGGCCTTGGATATGATCCGTTATTTACTAATTATGGTCCAAAGGCACATCATATCCTGTCAGCCGATTTCGTAACAACTGACGAAGGCACTGGCATTGTCCACGAGGCTCCTGCCTATGGCGAAGACGATTATGAACTTTGCAAAAAACACGGTGTACCGCTGGTGTCGTTGGTCGACGAAAATGGTGATTATACGGCGGGGCCATGGCAGGGCAAAAATATTTGGGCAGTGAACAAGGAAATTGCGAAAACTTTGATCGAGCAGGGCCGGGCACTCAAAATCGAATATGTTCAACACGAATATCCGCATTGTCATCGCTGTGGTGAAAAGTTGATGTATCGAGCTTGCCCCAGTTGGTTTATGGATATCGATGGCCAGCGGGCCGAGATGCTAAGTGAAAATACTAAAACCAAATGGGTGCCGGCTCATATCGGCGAGAAACGCTTTAATAATATTATCGAAATGGCGCCTGATTGGAACTTGAGTCGTAATCGTTATTGGGCGACGCCGATTCCAGTTTGGCAGGGCGAGCGGGCTGATGGCACGACGATTATCAAAGTGATCGGCAGTTACGACGAATTTGAAAAATTAACCGGTCAGCGATTGGACGATTATCATCTGCCAAACGTGATGAATATCGAATTTGAAATTGATGGCGTGACCCTGCGTCACACTGGCGAAGTGATCGATTGTTGGTTCGAATCTGGTTCGATGCCGTTTGCGCAGTGGCATTATCCGTTTGAAAACAAGCAAAAATTCGAAGATAGTTTTCCGGCAGATTTCATCACCGAAGCTGTCGATCAAACCCGCGGCTGGTTTTATAGTTTGATGGCAGTCAATATCGGTTTGTTTGGCCAAGCACCTTGGAAAAACCTGATTTGCGCTGGGCTAGTCAATGCGGCCGATGGAAAGAAAATGAGTAAGAAACTGAAGAATTACACCGATCCGAATGAACTGTTGGACAAATATTCGGTTGACTCGTTCCGCTTTTACATGCTATCCAGCCCGCTGACGAACGGCGAAGATTTTTCTTTCCAAGACAAGGGTGTGGCGGATGTTGCCCGAAAACTTAGCATGATTTGGAATATGTACGACTTTTTCACCATGTATGCCGAAGTTGATAATTGGGAGTGGAATGGGGAGCATGTAAAGATAGAAAACCTAAATAATCCACTTGATATTTGGATTATTAGTCGACAACATCAATTACTGGAAGATGTTACCAAAAACATGGATAAATATAATATTCCCGATGCAATGAGCGGGGTCTTATTGTTTATCGACGATGCGTCGAATTGGTATGTGCGTCGTTCACGCCGTCGTTTTTGGAAATCCGAGGATGATACAGACAAGCATAATGCGTATCTGACTTTGCGTTATGTATTGGCAAAACTGGCGAAAATACTGGCACCCTTCACGCCATTTTTAGCAGAAGAGCTATACCAAAAGATGGCTGTTGGAGAGTCGGTACACTTACTTGATTGGTCAACAAATGTGACAGTAGATCAAAAAGTTTTAGATGATATGGCTCTGACTCGCGAAATTATCGAGGCTGGCCTAGCACTACGTATGAATCGTGACGACGAATTTGGCCAGATAAAAGTCCGTCAACCACTGTCAAAGCTTGAATATTCGGGTGACAAACTTGACGAGTTTTATGAGCAGATCATCGCGGACGAAGTGAATGTCAAAACCGTCATTGCGAGCATAGCGAGGCAATCCAGCCTGGATCGCCACGCCGACCAGTCGGCTCGCGATGACGCGGGGAATGTTATCCTTGAAAAGAAAATCACTCCCGAATTAAAACGCGAAGGTGGGGCGCGCGAAATCATCCGCGTCATCCAAAATGCCCGCAAACAGGCTGGTCTCAACGTCGACGATCGTATCGTTGTAAATCTCACAACATCTGACAGGGGCCTGAAGCAAACAATCGACGAATTTTGTGACATAATCGCCACCGAAACTTTGGCGACTAGCCTAAATTGTCATCCTGAACCTCGGATCGGAGTCCGGGATAAACTTCGTGAAGGATCTACTAGTGACGCAAAAGATTCTTCGCAAAATAAATTTACTCAGAATGACAATGGTTGGTTTATGACGACCACTAAAGTTGATAATATAAACCTAGAAATCCAACTCCAGAAGGAAGAAAAATAACATGGATTACCAAGATTCATATATCTGGAAACTACGCCAAAAAGTTGGTCAAATGACAATAATCACTACATCGGTCTTTGTCGTACCAATAAGAGCGGACGGGCGAATTAAATTAACGCTCAAAAGTGATTTCGGCTGCTGGGTCATACCAAGCGGCTATGTGGAACTGACTGATAGTTGGGGCGATGCAGCTGTTCGCGAGTTGGAAGAAGAAGTTGGGATAGTCACCGATAAAGAAAATCTGGAACTATTCGCAACTATTTCGGGATCAAACTTGATCCTTCACTACGACGACGGTAACACTAGGCCTTTCGGTAATGCATATATTGTTAGGCAATGGTCAAAGGAACACACGCCAAACGACCTAGAAGAATCTGCGCAGACCAAGTGGGTTAGTCTGGATGAAGCGCGCCAAATGAACACCCACTATTCAACCCAGTTGTTAATAAATGCCTACGAAAAATATTTGAAAACTGGTAAAATACAAGCAATAGAGGAGGAAAAATGAGTAAAATTACTAAAGCAATTATCCCCGTCGCTGGATGGGGCACGCGGCGGCTGCCAATAACGAAAATTATTGAAAAATGCATGTTGCCGATTGGCAATCGGCCGATTGTGGATTATATTGTCGAAGACTGCGTGCGTGGCGGGATCACCGATATTTATTTCGTGATCAGTCGTGGTTCTACACAAATTAAAGATTATTACAGCCGCAATCGGAAACTCGAAGAATATTTGGTGGCCAATGGCAAAGAGGATAAATTAGAACTCACTATTCCGCCGACTAACGTGAATTTTCATTATTCATATCAAGATTTAGGTGCTGGCGAGAAGTATGGCACAGCTGTACCGATAGCTATAGTTCTCGAGGAAATCGGCACCGACGAACCTGTTGTAGTCGTGATGGGTGACGATTTCATTTATCGTCCAGATGGCGGGTCGGAAACTGCTGATTTAATCGCCAAATATCAACCAGGTGAAGCGGTCATGTTGGGCGTTCCTATTGACAAAGATGACGAAAGGAAGTTCGGTTTTTTGGAACTTGATGGTGATAAATTAGTGCGTATAGCAGAGGCCATTACTGTTGATAAGGCGCCGAGCAATCTGATTAATGTCAGCCGTTATGTTATGCCGCCAAAATTGCTCGCGGAAGTGCAAAAGTTTGTTGATGTGGAATCTATCGATGATCCTGAATATTACATCACAACCGTACCATTTGATAATTTTATCAAGAATGGTGGAGTGGTACGAGTGGTGTCCGCCAAAGGCGAATATCTAGACGGTGGCTCGCTCGAGGGCTGGCTCCACGCTAACGAAGTCATCGGGCAAAGTTTGCTAAAATCGACCTAATCTGTTACACTCGAATGGTTAATCTAAGAAATTTCACGCGGGCGTGAGTCATAAATTGGCGGCGCAAATAAACGCGTGTGAAAGGAAATCATGAAAGCAATCATAATTAGCGGCGGAAAACAATATATTGTCGCTGAAAAAGAACAAATCCTAGTCGATTTGATCGATGGGGCAAAAGAAGGCGACAAACTAGATTTCATGTCACTAATGTTGATCGATGGGACAAATTCCAAGGTCGGTACACCAGAAGTCGCTGGCGCCAAAGTTAGTGCCAAGATCATCGAACCCGAAGTCAAGGGCGACAAGACTCGCGCTATTCGTTACAAAGCGAAAAAACGCGTCAACAAAATCACCGGCCATCGTCAAAAATACACCAAAATCGAAATTCTTTCGATCAAATAAAATCCAAAATTTAATACGGCTCGTCAACGGAACAGTTTTTTGCTATAATAAACTAGTCATGAGGGTAAGAAAATGAGCGCAATCAAAATTGCCGTTACCAACCAAAAGGGTGGAGTGGGTAAAACCACGACCGCGGTGAATTTGGCGTATTTCTTTGCGAAGTCCGGTGCGCGCGTGCTGTTAGTTGATTTTGATCCGCAAGGCAACACGACGAGTGGGTTGGGAATCGATAAATCATCACTCCGTTCGGCGGCGGATCTGGATAAACCGCCGACGATCCTGGACGCGATTTCGGGCGAAGCGTCGCTAGTAGAGGCAATTCAAACGACGAATTTCAAACGCCTAAGTATCGCGCCAGCGACCGCGCAGCTGGCTGATGCGGAGAGCGGTCTCGCCAAAGCAGAAAAACGTTTTGTCCGTCTGCGCGATGCGCTGAGAACTGTCCAGGACGACTATGATTTTATCCTGATCGACTCGCCGCCTTCTTTGGGTCTCCTGACCGTGAATGCGCTGATTGCCGCCGAACACGTGATTTTGCCGGTCCAGGCGGAATTTTACGCGCTCGAAGGCCTGGGCCAACTACTGGAAACCATGAAATTAGTGCGCAAAGGACTAAATCCGACGCTCGAACTGCTCGGCGTGTTGGTGACGATGTATGACAATCGGACGACGCTTAGTCAACAGGTTTACAAGGAAGTCGCCAAACATTTTCCAGGCAAAGTTCTCGAGACGAAAATTCCCCGCAATGTCCGTTTGGCCGAAGCGCCGAGTCACGGTTTACCGGTCGGGGCGTACGATCGATTCAGCAAAGGTTCGCGCGCCTACAAGGCGGCGGCCGAGGAAATCGCCAAAGGCTTAGGCTGGACGGCGAATAAATAAACTGCTAGAATGTTCTTATGATAAAACGAGGGTTAGGTAAAGGTTTCGACGCGCTAATTCCGACTGATGTGTTGGACGAAGATTTCGATACCACCGCGGCCGAAGACGAAAAAGTCAGTGATCTGCGGGTGCTGGCGATTGACGATATCGTGCCGGACACCAACCAACCGCGCCAACATTTTGACGAAGAAGCGATGGCGGCGCTAGCGGAAAGTATTCGCGAACACGGTGTGCTACAACCGATTGTCGTCGCGCCAGCGAAAAAAGGTTTTCAAATTGTCGCCGGCGAACGACGTTGGCGAGCGGCCAAGGACGCCGGTCTAAGGAAAATTCCGGCGATCGTGCGCACTCTCGGTGCTCAACATCGATTGGAACTATCGATTATCGAAAACGTTCAACGGGCGGACTTGAACCCCTTGGAAACGGCGACGGCCTTCCTGAAATTAAAAACTCAATTCAATCTAACTGATGCCGAAATCGCGGCCAGGGTTGGCAAGGGCCTGAGCACAGTTTCGAATCACATGCGCTTGCTCGGACTGCCGGATTTTGCCAAAGAAGCGCTGATTGATGGCCAACTGTCCGAAGGTCACGCGCGACAAATTTTAGCGCTCGCTTCGGTTGGTGGTGATGCCACGACCCAGCGTAAATTGTTTGATTTAATGATCAAAGAAAGTTGGAGTGTGCGCAAGGCCGAACAATTCGTCGTTGGCTTTAAAAGAGGTAAAGCCGGCAGCCAATTGGTGAGAGAACAATCGGCGCATCGCGCGACCCTGGCGGAAACCGAATTCACTCGCGAGATTGCCAAGAAAATCGGGCTGAAAAAAGCCAGTGTCCGCCAGAAAATTACGGCGCATGGTGGTGAAATCGTCATCAAATTTTCGAATGAAAAAGAACTCGCCAAGATCCAAGCGATTTTTGGGACACCCACTTCCGTCATTCCGAACTAGTTTCGGAATCTAGGCTAAAAGGTTTAAAAAACTTTCAATTGATTAATTGGCCAAATCCGCAAAGAAACCGGCCCGACGATGTCTTTTAATGGAATAGTACCGAGAGTCGCGCGCCCGTCACCATTACGGCTATCCATAGAATAATTATTTACCCGATGATCGCCGACCACGAAAACCGCATCACTCGGTACGACGACATCAGTGCCATCGCCGTCGATGCAAGTGTTAAGTTCCTTGTCATTATCAGCAAAATTCTTGAAATCAGGATAAGGATCGAAACCGTCTTGACGTTCCTGATTATAAATCGTTAATTGACAATCGTTGATCGTCACGCGCTCGCCGGGCAAACCAACTACCCGTTTAACGACATATTCGTCGTCATGACCAGCTGTCCATTTGGGATTTTTAAAGACAATAATTTCGCCACGCGCCGGCAGCCAATCGTTACCACCAAGGTGCGCCAAGGTGACCGGAATCAAATTCACAATTACACGATCGTTAGGTTGACCGTCGACACCACCTTCGAGGGTGGGTTCCATACTGGGGCCGATGACATTAAAACTCCGAAAAATAAAAGAATTAATCAGCATCGCGCCGACAAAAATTACCACCACAAAAACACCGAGACCGATAATGTCGCGCAACCAAGGCATACGATTTTTAACAGCCGGACGCGGCGTTTCGATCGGCGTCGCGGTCAGTGGTTGGTTGGGAATTGGCGGTGGTGGGAGAGTTGTGGTCGGTTGGGGCGGTGTGACTGCTTGGGGTGGTTGGGCAGGTTGCGGTGGCGCGGCGGGTTGCGGTGGCACGGCGACTGCTGGCGGTGATGATGGCAGTGGCAAACTGCTATATAATCCAGCCAAACTGTCCGGTGGCGTGGCCGTCGGTGTTGGTGCTGCATTAATATCACGAATAGGTTGCTGCGGATCCATCTTAAACAGTTTACGCTAATTGACGTCAAAAGTCCAACTTTGCTATAATACTGGGGTTAATGGTCGAGTTTATCAAATCAGTTCATCGGCGTGGCGTCATCGCCAATATTGTGCATGCTTTATTTAATCTGGCTTATGCTGCGGGGTTGCTGGGAGTGATCATGTTATTACCCGAAACGCCCTGGCCAGCGTTCATGCTCGTGTTGGTCGCCAAATGGCGCGTCGTCGCTGTCCGACCACGTTATTGGTGGGCGAATATGCTGTCGAATTTACCAGACATGTTGTTGGGGCTAGGGATGGTTGTCTTTATTTGGACCGCGGCAATTTGGCAAATTCAAGTAGTTCTGGCGGTGCTGTACGCGGCGTGGTTGATTATTTTAAAACCGCAACATCGTCGACGCCTCGTCATGATCCAGGCTGGCGTCAGTCAGTTCGTGGCGCTCGCCGCGCTGTTCGCGGTTGGACATTTAGTGCCGGTTTGGGTGGTAGTCGGCCTGGTGTTTGTGATTGGTTTTTCGATCTCTCGACAAGTTTTGGCCCAATACGATGAAAAGGCCAACAGCTTTTTATCGTTGGTTTGGGGACTGCTGCTAGCGGAATTGAGTTTTGTGGCTTGGCATTGGACGATCGCTTATCAAATCACACCGACCCTGCGCATCGCCCAATTCGCGATCATCGCCGCGGTGCTGGGGTTTGTGACTGAACGCAGTTACGCTGCCTGGCACAACGATGAACAGATTACTTGGAACGAAATGGCGCTGCCGGTGATTTTTGCGGGCGTGGTTTTGATCGTGCTACTGCTCGTGTTTAGCGGGCTTTGGGACGCGACCGCAATCTAAGAGTTAAAGTGAAAGGTTGTTCATCGACGATTTCAAAATTAGCTTTCAGAGCGATTTTTTTAACAGTTTCGATTTGACGCGGATCGAGTTCGAGCACTAGAAAACCGTTTTCATAGAGATCTCGTGGTGCTTGAGCGATGAGTTTTTTGATTAATTCCAGTCCGTCGTCTTTGGCGAACAGAGCGATCTCCGGTTCATAGGCGACACTTGGCGAAGTTTCCCATTCCCGCGCCACATAGGGCAGATTAGCAACGACGATGTCAAACTGTTGCTGATCAATATTTTGGAACAAGTCGGATTTGATGAATTCAACTTTGGCATTGAGAGCTTTAGCATTTCGTTTGGCGACGTTTAGGGCTTTTTCACTAATGTCGCTAGCGGTAATTTGTGCATCGGGCAATTCCAGAGCCAGAGTGATTGCAATCGCGCCCGAACCAGTGCCGACGTCGAGGACCCGGAACTCTCCAGGATTGCTCCTCGAAGCACGGCAAGAGTTCAATCTGTCGTCACAGATTGAACATCTTTGCCTCCGCGCATCAATCGTCATTGATTGCGCAGCCTTCTCGGAACAAACCTGGAGAGTTCCTACTGACTGTGAAAAAACTTCTTGACGAAGTTTTTTCACGACTTCTACAATCTGCTCAGTCTCGGGGCGGGGGATGAGAACATCAGGTGTAACGATGAATTGGCGGCCGTAGAATTCCTTGTGCCCCAGAATGTAGGCCAGCGGTTCGTGCTGCAAACGTCGCTTCATGTCATCCTGAGCGGAGCGAAGGATCTCGTCATCCAACTCGGAATCACCGTGCGCAATTAACCACTCACGCGATTTGCCGAGAACGTGTGCCAAAATCAACTCTGCATCGAGCCGAGCAGAAACTATACCTCTGTCACGAAGTCGCTCCGTCGCGTTCGAAATCCACTGTGCAATTGTCATATAAATATTCTACCAGATTAACGTACGTTGTAAAAATTACAACATGAATATGACAGAGATAAACCTAAAAAACTGACCAAAAATCCCTACCCAGATCTTGACAAATGGGGGGGGGTGCTACAATTTGAACAGGTTTAAAAATAAACCATAAAAGGAAGGCAAAAACGATGAATGAATTTGAGAAAAAGGAAAAAACTCTAGAGCAACAATTTTCTGATGGATTTGATGAGGCGTGGACGCGGTCTGTGCCTATAAGTGGCGGTATGTATAAGTTTAAAACGGCGGCGGGTAATTATGTTGAAAAGCGCAAAATTGTTGGTGACACATCTTCTGGCCCAGGACTTATCATTGACATGCAACAGTGCGCTAGGAAGTGGCCTCCCGAACTCAATGGAGATGATCCAAAAGCCATATTGGACCCTGGTAAGATTCCGAACGAAGATTGTATAAGCAAGACGATTACTATTTCGCGTGGACGAGAGGGTTTAGCAATAGAGTTGGAGTATGTAACTAGCGAGAATGAAATCAAGATTAAAAAGGGTGAGGCACAATTAGTTTACGTAAATGAAGAAAATGAAGACAAGGGCGACAATCCTGAGTATCTGAATGAACTAGACAGCAGCGATATAGAGTGGTCTGACGAGCCTGTAACCTTGGATGGCCTATTCGACAAAATTTTGCGCGAAGAAGAGCATTTAGATGAATTAATTGGTAATGAATTGTTTGAGGTTATAAGAGAAGCTATCATGCGACAGGAGCCAGAGCCACCTACCGGTTTCGTACGAAGATGAATAGACGCCAATAGACCTTTTCAAATTCTTAGTTCGCGTTCAGCAGTTTGTAACTTTTCGATCAAATCATCAATCTCGCCGTTCATCGCGGCGGGGATGTTGGAGCGGGAATAGCCGATGCGGTGGTCGGTGATACGATCCTGGGGGAAATTATAAGTGCGGATTTTTTCGCTGCGATCGCCACTGCCGATGAGCGAGCGACGTTCGGCGGCCTCTTTGGCGTTTTCGTCGTCGATTTTTTGTTGCAATAATCTGGCGCGCAAAACACTCATCGCTTTGTCGCGATTCTTGATCTGGGATTTCTCGTCCTGGTTAGTGACAACAATACCGGTCGGTAGGTGAGTGATGCGAACGGCGCTGTCGGTAGTATTAACACTCTGACCACCGTGGCCAGAACTGCGATAAATATCGATCCGGAGATCTTTCGGGTCGATGTCGATATCGACTTCGGAAGCTTCGGGCAAAACCGCCACCGTCACGGTCGAAGTGTGAATTCGTCCTTGGCTTTCGGTGACCGGCACACGTTGGACGCGATGAACGCCGGATTCGAATTTTAATTGACCGTAAGGTTGATCGCCCTTGACGGCGAAAATGACTTCTTTGTAGCCACCGGCATCGTTTATGTTTTCGGACAGGATCTCGGCCCCTAGGTGGTGATTCTCGGCGTAGCGCAAATACATGCGTAGTAATTCCGCGGCGAACAACGACGCTTCGTCGCCGCCCGCACCAGCGCGGATTTCGACGATAATGTTTTTATCATCATTCGGATCGCGGGGGATGAGTAGCTCGCTCAGCTCGGTTTCCAGCGCAGCGATTTTCTCCTCCAAAAGCGGAATTTCTTCGCGTGCTAGTTCAGCCAAATCATTATCAGCATTGTCATCCTTAACGCCCGCTTTGTCATCCTGAACCTGTTTCAGAATCTCCGTTGCGTCGGCCAACTGTTTTTGCGCGGATTCTAACGCCGAAGCTTTCTCAAGCAAATTTTCAATTTCCGCCACTCGGCGATTTTTCGCCGCAAATTCCGGATCAGCATAGGCATTCGGCCGTGCCAAAAAATCCTGCAATCCGCGCAGTTCGAAATTCAAGTTTTCCTTATCAAGATTCATGCTCTACTTTACCTAACTTATCGGTATTTATATCGGGAAATATATCGGTAACTTGGTACGTCATAAATTTCCACGCATCTAGTATAGCATAATCTCGAGAGGTCTAATCCACGAAAGCGTTACGCCAGGTGGCTAGGCCGCTGCTGTCACTTCGGCTGGTTTTTCCACCGGAGTAGTTTTCTTGGGTTTTTTGGCGCTGGCTTTCTTGGCCAGCATTTCTTGGTGCTCTTTGGCGGCTTTCATCTTGGCGGCGAAACGATCGACGCGGCCTTCGGTGTCGATAATCTTTTCCTCGCCAGTAAAGAACGGGTGACTAGCGCTGCTGACGTGAATTTTGACGAGCGGATATTCCTGGCCATCTTCCCACTGGGTGGTTTCAGTGCTGGCGGCGGTCGAGCGGGTTAGAAAAGAAAAACCGGCGGCCTCGTCCATGAACACGACCAAACGATAATCTGTGGGATGTAAATCTTTTTTCATAACAGGGAACATTCTAGCGTAAACTCTTGAGAAAGTCAAACCAGGCAATCGATGACTAATTTATGGGGTGGTAAAGATGTCGTCTAGCCGATTGAGCATCTGATCGATTTTGGTCATTAGTTCGTTAATTTCGGTGACTTTCTTGTTCAACTCGGTGTTTTTGGCGGTTAGATCAGTAATTTGTTTGGCTTGGTCTTCGACTTTCTTCTTGTACTCGTCGATGGTTTTGAGATTTTCCTCGTTTTGGCCAGACAAATTTTCGATCTTGTTATTGAGGCCATTATATTGTCCCGCAGTCGTATTTTCAGCGGTAGCGTTAGTCGATAATTCGTCCTCGAGCTGTTGAATTTTCGCATTGGCGTCGGCCAAAGCGTCGGCGTTTTTGTTGTTCTGGAGGTAAAAGTAGATCGTCCCAACCGCACCAACGAGAGCCAAAATAAAGAAGATGATTGTGAGAAGCGAAATCGTCACGTGCTTGACCGGCGGAGCGGATTCGACTGGGGCGAGAATTGGTGGGGTCGGTGGGTCGCTAGCGATCGGTTCGGCGGGATTTTCGGTGGTCATGCTGGACAAGAAATCCCCAGGGCCGTTACCCGTTAGCGCGTCACTGGCGGCCGCAGCGCTAGCGGCTTTGACAGGCATGATGCTATCATCGATCGGGCTGTTGCTCGTAAAAACATTATCCTCCGCCGCGTCGGTACTCTGTTGCGGACTAATCCCATCAATCGATAGCGGCGCTTTGGTCGTCTCGTCCGGACCGCCCTCCTTGTCGTCGTCAGCCGTGAAATCATCGGCTGCATCATCAGTCTGTGGCGGATCAGTGGCTGGATCCGCGATGACTGGGTCGAATGGATTACTGTTCATTTTTCTCCCACCTTAAATAAGTTAATTTGTTAATGCTTAGATTGTAACAAAGTTTTTTCCTCAGTGCAAGTACCACTTGACCACTGATGACTTTTTATGCTACAATGCTCGGCGTAACAATTTTAATGAAACAATTTCCCGCGATAACTCCTGGTTATTCGTGGCGGGGAATGAAGGGAAGGAGTTAGAGTGTCAGAGGTAGACATTAAAAAACTATTCGAGGCCGGCGCGCATTTTGGTCACAAAACGTCGCGTTGGAATCCGAAAATGGCCTCGTTTATTCATAGCAAACGCGGTGATAGTCACGTGATTGATCTAGCCAAGACGGTCACGCGGCTCGATGTGGCGCTGGCTTTCTTGATCGAGGTGGTGACGAGCGGTCGCCAAGTGCTGTTTGTCGGCACCAAAAAACAAGCTCGCGAGATTGTCCGCGCAGCGGCCGAATCGGTCGAACAGCCATTCGTGACTGAACGGTGGCTAGGCGGGATGTTGACCAATTCAGCGACCATGTCGTCCCAGATCAAGAAGCTCAAACTCCTTGAAAAACGGATGGCGAGTGGCGAACTAGCCAATCGTTACAACAAACTCGAAGTCCAACGTTTCCAGGAAGAAATCGACGCTCTGAACGTCAAATATGGCGGCATCAAGGACATGCGTGGTCGGCCGGGTGCGTTGTTTGTCATCAGCGCGACCGAGGACGGTAACGCTGTTGCCGAAGCGATCAAACTCGGTATCCCAGTGGTGGCGATTTGTGACACTAACGCCGACCCGAGCGGTATCGATTACCCGATTCCGGCTAACGACGATGCGATCGCCAGCATTCAATTAATCACCGAATATATCGTCGCGGCCATTCGCGAAGGCCTAGCCGCCGCGCCAAAAAAGGAAGACAAACCAGTTGCTAAACCAACCGCCATGGCAGAAAAGAAGGGTGAGGAGAAGGAAGAAGTAAGTGAACAATACAATAACCAAGGGGAATAGGAGGACACCACGGAATATATACATTTATCCTCCAGTCGTAAAGTCGTGCCTGGATGGAAATTGTGCCGGCTGTACAAATGAAGGGCGTAGCAGTTGCTACTTTCAGGGGAAGGTCATCAGAACACTAACAAGAAGCGGAAACTTTCCGGGTCGCTTCAAGAATTTGGTAACGTCGAATATAAAACAAATATTGATTTATGACGAGAGAAATCGAGATAGTGGCGAGAAAGCGGAGATTGGTGATCTGACTATGGAGAATTGTCCGATTAACGTCGACAATTTACAAGCTTTCTGCGGACAATGTATACACAATGCTACCTGCGCTAGGGCTGAGGAGGTAGCCAAAGAACGATCCTACAAGGTTAACAAGATTATGTACAAAGGGCTGCTCGATGCCCAGCATGTTTGGAAAAAAAATTTAATAGAGGAGAATAAGTAAATGAGCGGATACGATGCTTTACAGGTAATGAAAGAAGCTGCTAGTGGCTGGGTTGGTGAGAACAATGAGTACAGTTCGGACTATCGCAAGGTTACCAATCTTGGCAAAAATGTCGAACTGGCGCTTGCTTGTGATGAAAAGAATAAGGGGGGGGGTTGTCTCGGTGGTTGTAGTAAATTTAGTTATTGCAATAAGCTTGCAAGAGTGGATGATAGCGTGAGTAATTTGCCAGAAGGACAAGAAGCTATAAGCCTAGATGCGCTACAAGCATATAGGGATAGCCGTCCTGAAAAGGATGAAGAAGGGAGGGGAGAGTAAATGACAATATCAATTGAAGAAATCAAGAAATTAAAGGAACTAACCGGTGTCGGTTTGACCGATGCCAAGCGGGCTCTAACTGAGGCGAGCGGCGATTTCGATAAAGCTCTAGCGGCGATGCGTGAAAAAGGTCTAACCAAGGCCGAAAAACGCGGTGAACGCGAAGCCCGACAGGGCATTATCGAAGCCTACGTCCACAGCGGTCGCATCGGCGTGCTGCTTGAACTCAACTGCGAAACCGATTTCGTGGCGAAAACCGCCGAGTTCAAAGAGTTAGCGCACAATCTAGCACTCCAAGTTGCAGCGATGAATCCAAAATGGATCGCGGTAACTGATATTCCCGAGGAAGAAGTCGCTCGAAAGCGCGCCGAACTGCTCGAAGCCGCCAAAAATGACGAAAAAAATGCAGGGAAACCGGCCGATGTCCTTGATAAAATCATCCAGGGACAGTTGGACAAGTATTTCGATGAACTTGTGCTCATGAACCAAGCCTATTGGAAAGATGACTCGGTAAAAGTTGGTGATCTCGTCAAAGAAACCATCGCCAAACTCGGCGAAAACATCATCATCCGCCAATTCCGCCGCATCGAACTCGGTGTTAGCGAATAATTGTATTACGAATCTTGATATAGTATAATGGTAAGTATTATCATATCAAATGGTAAAGAAAGGATATCATTATGGCTAATGATGCAACTATGGTAATCAAAACTACTTCTGATACCAAGGCGTTAATCAAACGTGCCGCGGATAAACTTGGATTGTCGATCAGTTCATTCGTGGTCATGGTTGCGAAAAACGCAGCTAGTAGCAATGAGATTGTTATCAAAAACAACACTACTGATGCTGATTTGGCGGCCATTGATCGTGCCGAAAAGTACAATGCTCGCCATAAAGTTTCGACGACCTGGGCCAAGCTGAAAGCAAAATATGACGTATAAAATCGTCCCAACAGCACAATTTGAGAAGGATTTACGTAAAATTGGTCATGTCAATGCCGAGCGAATTATCCGATGGATTGCCGATAATTTAGAAGATACAGACAGTCCGCGCTTGCATGGTCAACAACTGAGACATACTCTGCGACAATATTGGCGCTACCGCATTGGTGATTATCGGCTATTAGTAGAAATAATTGACGACCAGTTGATTTTAAAACTAATCACCGTCAAGCACCGCCGCGAAATTTATCGGTAATGTGCTATACTTTTTCTATGTTTCGAAGTTTCAAAAACTATGGTCCGGTTTATAGTTTGCTATGGCAGACATATGGTAAGAGTTGGCACATTCGAATCTCGTTTCTACTGAGGCTAATCTCACAGATCGCGAAATTAGTAATCATGCCAGTGGCGTTGAGCTGGCTGATCACGCGGCTGGCGACCGGTGATTATGCTGGTGCGATGAACGCAGTTTGGATGTTTATAGCCGGTTCGTTGGCGGTTGGTGTTGTATCGCCGCTGACACGATTTATCGCCGCCAAAGGCGAAAATCCGCGCTACGCCGAAATGACGAAAACTTATTTTGCTAGACTGCTCGTTACCACCGATATGGAATATTTTCATTCTAACATGTCGGGCTATTTGACCACGGCGACCCGACAATTTCTCGACGGTTGCCTTGAATTAGTGCGGGCCTGGCGACAACAATTTCTAATTACTATATTCAGTTTTCTATTCCCGATTTTGGTGATTTTTTATCACGATTGGTTCCTCGGGGTGGCCAGCCTCGGCCTGGGGGTTTTACAAACGATTTACATCCTTTGGTCATCGGATATGCTAGCCAGGATGCGTGTCGTAACGCGCGAACTGTACAAACGTAATTCCGGAGTGATGTCGGATGCGATTTCCAACGTTGTGGCGATCCGTTCGAGTGGACGCGAACATATTTTTGTCGAAAAAATCAAAAGGAATTCTCGAGAAGAAGCGCGCGCTTACCGGCGGCGGTATAATTTTCAATCGTTGTTCACCGTTGGTCGCGAAGTGATTTCGGTATCATTCTTCTTGATCATTCTACTCATCGTGGTGTCAAGGGCGGCGGCTGGACATATTGATCTGGGCGTGGCGGTGTTGGTGGTGACTTATACAACGACGATTTTAACTGCCATCTATGCTTTGGACGATAACGTGATCATGCACGATGATCTGGTGGACAAAATTGTGCCGGCCTTTGATGTTTTGAATCGAGATAATAAAGTGCAGGATCCCGCCGAACCGATCAAAGTCAAACAACTCCGCGGTGATATCGAGCTCAAATCGGTTAGTTTTTTCTATGCGGAGGAAAATGGCGGAACAGAGGTATTCAAGGAAATCTCACTCAAAATTCCGCATGGCCAGAAGTTAGGCGTGGTCGGGCTCAGCGGTGCGGGCAAAACGACGTTAGCCAAACTAATCATGCGTTTTAACGATGTCGATTCTGGCAGTGTGATGGTGGACGGTCTCGACGTGCGATCGATGCGAGCGAGCGATCTGCATCGTAATATCGCCTATGTGCCACAAGAGCCGCTACTCCTACACACCTCGATTCGCGACAATGTGGCGCTGGCTTATCCGGATATCGAGGACGAGAAAATCGAGGAAGTTCTCCGACGGGCGCATGCTCTCGAATTCGTTAATAAATTGCCCAAGAAACTCGATTCGATAGTCGGTGAACGTGGCGTCAAACTGAGCGGTGGGGAAAAGCAACGCGTAGCGATTGCGCGGGCGCTGCTGCAAAATGCGCCGATTATAATCCTCGATGAGGCGACCTCAGCGCTCGATAGCGAGAGCGAGGCGATCATCAAAAGTAGTTTCCAGGATATCCTGCGTGGCAAAACGGCGATCGTCATCGCGCATCGATTATCAACTTTGTCGGATATGGATCGAATTATCGTGATTGACGACGGGCAAATCGTCGAGGACGGCACGCATCGGCAACTACTTCACCGCGATAAACTGTACGCAAAACTTTGGAAACGCCAGCAACAATATGAGTAATCGAAAAACTGGTTTGACGTCACGTGATACGTATGCTATGCTAAGAAAACAGGAATCAAACAAAAATGGCCGACATCAAATTCACCCCGACATTTTTCACCCGACCAGCGGCGAGTCCGCCCGCATCGACGCCGATTGCTAGCAGTGTTGGTAGAGTGGCTAGTCGTTCTGAACAAAAAAGTTATTCACCGCGTCACGGTGTACCACAATACGTTAGTCCGATCAAGAGGGTTTCGCCGCTCTCGGACGCACATCAACGTTACGCCGATATCGATTGGACGAACCAAGAAAGCATCATGCAGGACGGCAGCCGTGTCAAATTCGGTGCACCGCGCTAACGTCGCAGCGCTCAATAGCATCGATGATAAACCCTAACTAGACTGTCTATTCGGCTTGTATTTTTTTGGCGTAGCTACTTAGTACCTGATTCATTAATGCTTGATACTTGAGTCCGTGTTTCTTAGCATAATTGCGAAAACTCCTTAGTGTATGTCGATCAACGTTTAGGCTGATCTTTTCCTTCACCAACATCTCCGCAAAATATTCCGGTGGTGGCAGAGTATCCTCGATGGATGACGGATGTTCTAATAGATAATCTAACGACTCCTCGACATCAGCCGGAGCGTCAGTGTACTTAACTTTGCTCATATAACTTCTTTCCTTTCCGGTAATATCCAGCGCTGATGATGCGGATAACACCCTTTCTTTTAGTGAACACTACGGTCAAGATATTCCCGTTAACTTTTCCGAGACAGATTTCACGCTGCTCGGCGTTAGAATGAAGTTTATCTGGGTAAATTTTGCGATTTTCGTCCGCAAAAGCCGATCTAGCATCCTCAAACGAGATACCATGCTTCGCGAAGTTTGCTCTACCCTTATTCGTATCGTATTCAAACTTCATATATATGATTATACATACAATAATCTTCCAAGTCAAGACTTTTTGTCAATACGACATGCATTGTGCTAAAATGAAATCACTATGGATACAGCAATTTACACACAGAAATTTGCCGCCGCCGTGGCACGTTTCGCCGAGGAAACCAAGAAGATTCGGACTGGTCGGGCGCACCCGGACATGCTCAGTGGCGTGGTGGTCGAAGTTTACGGCACCCGCATGCCGCTCAACCAAGTCGCCGGGATTAGCGCGCCAGAACCGTCGCAAATTTTGGTGACGCCGTTCGATCCGCACAGCATTGCGGCGATCGTGGCGGCGATTCGCGACAACAAAAGTCTCGGCCTCAACCCGAGTGATGACGGTCGCAATGTCCGCGTGCCGATTCCGACTCTGACCGAGGAACGTCGGCGCGAAATCGTCAGATCACTAAATGACAAAGCCGAAGAAGCCCGCATCGCCCTCCGCAACATCCGCGAAGATGCTCGGAAAGCCGCCAAAGTCAAAAAAGAAGCCAAAGAACTGTCCGAGGACGACCTCAAACGCATCGAAAAGGGCATCGACGACGACGTCGCCAAACATAACGCCAAAATTGACGAGATCGCCAAGGAAAAAGAAACCGAAATTATGAAAGTCTAAGCAAGTGAGGCGACTGATCATTATCCATAATCCCCGATCGTCGAGCTCTAAAGCAGTGCGAGAGGAAATGCTAGGCAAGGCGCGAGAACTAAAAGAAATCTGGAAAATTGAAATTAGAAGGGGCAGGAAATGTCTGAACGTGATGACAAAATAGTGGCGATGATGGCGTATATGCGAGAGCATTGGCCGAGCAGGGTAAAGAAAAAATGGCAAGTAGGTGAAGAAGATTATTCTCGAATGCTAGGAAAAGTTATGAATGAATGGACGACAGGGAAGTCCAAGGGGAAGAGATTCTATAGGATAGCTGGGCAAAGCGGGAGTGGCAAAACAACGCAGCTGCTGCCGATGGTCGAGAAATGGTTTGAGTTAAATAATGCAACGCCTGTATTAGTGGCGGCTAGGAAATTTCCAGAGTATCATCCGTATATTCGAGAAATCACAGAGGAATATGGTGCGGAAAACGTACGGCAAATGACTGACGAAGTCTCCACGATCATGATGTTTTTAACGCTCCAGGAATTGATTAAAAACGGGTACGATATTATCTTGGACGTGACGTTACTTGATCCACTGGTGGAGGGGATGCTCGTGAACATGCTGCGCGCAGGAAAATATGTCGCACGAATGACGATGGTGACTGTCTCCAGGGAAATATCTGATGGGTTTATAGAAAAACGCAAACTTGGAGGCGACAAAAAAGAAGCAAAGCGGGTTGTGGCTAAAAGTACGGCAGATGAATTCTGGAGAGTGACAGATTTAGCATTCGAGTATTATGCGGAGAATTGGCCGAGCATGCAAGTGACGCTGTGGAGCGCGTGGGAGATGGCGCCGGTGTATGATGGCCAGATAGGCAATGAGAATGCGTTTCAGGTGCTCAAAAAGTACCACGGGATTGCCGAACTACCAGAGGACGCACCGAGCGAAAAGGAATTGTTGGCGGCTAAGATGGAGTGGGCTCTGGGGGGGGGTCTAGGGAAAAAATAGGCCAAGCAGGCAGAGACTCTAGTTCAGTAGAATCTAACAAACCACTATTTTCAATCTGATTCAGACATCCTTCGATTCCAGCACGCAACGGCAGATTGTATATTTCGACTAACGGCCGAAAACACGAAGAAACAATCTCCAGATGATTCGTGTAATCTGTCTGTGTCAATAATTCGGCATCGTTTTCATCAACAAAAATTACCGAACAAATTCCAAAAACAAACTCATTCTCGTGTTTTCCGCCAACTGGAAATTGATGAACAAACCAAGGGGAATTTTTATCAACGCAGGCCTTAATTGTGTATGGGTCGATACGCAGTTCTTCTTTGATGCCTCGCACTAGAGTTTCTAGAGGGTTTTCGATGTAGTGATCACCTTCCTGGCAAGTCTCTGTCATCACGCCCCACTGACACTCAAGGATTTTGTCGCCATCCGGCCGGTGCTCCAACACTAGAACGTTCTTGTTGGGATCTACGAAAATAGCCGCGGCACCAACGCGCGACCAGCCGAGACTTTTTAATGACTGCAAATCGTCGAACGTCAAATCCGGAAATTTTCCAGGGTGTGCTTCTGGTCGTAAACGGTCTGGGATTTCGAGTTGAATAGTTGGTTCTTGCAAATGATTGGGGTGTGGCATGGGTATTATTATAAATCATTAACTTTTAATTGCCAAAACCTTATGCTAAAATAGTTTCCGCAAAGGAAAAAGAGCAGCCGGAGACGAAAATCACACTTTTCGTCCCCGCGCGATGAGAAAAAACCTTGGTTTTATCTCATAGATTTTAAGAGAGGGGAAACATGGATTTAACGTGGTGGCAAATTGTTCTGGGTGTGATTGTTGGACTGTTTCTGCTGATGGTGATAGTGATTATTCACGAGCTCGGGCATGCTTGGGCGGCGATCCGTAGCGGTGTCAAGGTCGAAGAATTTGGCCTAGGTTTTCCACCGCGGGCGAAAATCCTCGGTAAATATAAAGGCACGTTAATCACGCTCAATTGGCTGTTACCGCTCGGTGGTTTTTGTCAAATGAAGGGTGAAACCGATGACGCCAAAGAAAAAGGTTCATACGGCGCGGCGAGTTTTTGGTCCAAAACTAAAATTTTATTCGCGGGTGTCGTGGCGAATTTGATCGCCGCGATGGTGATTTTTACGATTCTGGCGTGGGTGGGATTGCCGAAAATCTTCCCAAACCAATTCGCGATCGCTAGCGATAATCGCGGTCAGCACGGTACGGTCGAAATCGTCGGGGTGGTTGATGATTCGCCGGCCGCGGCGGCGGGCCTGCAAAAAGGCGATTTGCTGCTCGGGGTCGCCGACACTGAAATCGAATTTTCGACCCAGGTGTCGAATCTGACGAAAAATAACGCTGGTCAAAGAACCAAAATCGAGTATGAACGTGATGGTCAGCGGCAAATCGTCGTGGCGCTACTTAATCAAAATAGTTCGAAAGATGGTTATCTCGGTATCCAAACCAGTCAAAAGGATTACGCGACGATTCGAGCGACCTGGAGCGCGCCGCTGGTTGGAATCGTCAATACTTTTCAATTTATTGGTGCGACTTTTGCGGGCCTCGGTGAAATGTTGGCCAATCTGTTTGGTGGACTGTGGGGATTGGTCACGGGCGGTGGCGCGGCAGCGCAGGAACAGATCGGTAAAGCCGGTGAATCGGTGGCCGGACCGATTAGTATCCTTGGTGTGATTTTCCCGCAAGCAATGATGGCCGGACCGACGACGCTACTCTGGATCATGGGGGTGATTTCTCTAACTTTGACCGTGATGAATATCTTGCCGATTCCCGGACTGGACGGTGGGCGTTGGTATTTGACGGCTGGTTTTAAGTTGTTCAAGAAAAAACTGACCAAAGAAAAAGAAGGTTTGATTAACGGTATCGGTATGCTATTTCTCTACGGACTGATCGTTTTAGTTGTGATCTCTGATATTTGGAAGTTATTTTGATATGGAAAAAGTTTTTGCTTGGATAATTATCGTCGGCGGATTAGCTAGTGGAATTATCGCGCCAATTTTGACGCGCCAGAAAACTAAATCAACCGTCGTTCACGCGATCGGCTGGATCAGTTGGTTTTTCTTTTCGGTAGTGGCGAGCGCGTTTGTGCTATCATTTGTGCTCTTGGCGGTCAGTGGAGGGGAATTCAACGACACGATTTTTACGACGATTATTGATGCTTTGACGTACTTGATCATGTTTGGTTTCATGATTCTTTTACCGTGGCGACAGTGGCGCGGTCGGAGAAAGAAAGGTCAACCAAGGAAACAGGGTGCCGGGAAATTTATCTTGAAAATTTCTGGTTTGAATCGTAAACCAACTCTGGATGATGTCAAGAAATTTCTGTCGTTCTTTCCACTCTATTTCGTGACCAATTTGGCCGCCGGCATCGTGATGACGCTGATAGTCGGCACGGAAATTATGAGCCAAGAACAGGACGTGGGTTTTGCGAAGGCCGGCAATGCGTCGCTGGCGCTAGTGTTCATCGGACTGGCCTTGGTGGTGCTAGCACCGCTGTTCGAAGAAATGCTCATCCGCGGCGTCTTGTTTTCTAAATTGCGCGACAAGTTGAAATTCTGGCCAACGGCGCTACTCACGGCCGGTGTTTTTGCGCTAATTCATGGTCAACTAAACGTCGGTGTGATGACGTTTATTTTGGCGCTCTACGCGGCGTTTTTGCGCGAGAAAACTGGTGCAATCTGGAGCGGTATCATGCTCCACGCCACGCAAAATTTGATCGCGTTTTGTTTGCTATTCCTTAATTAGCTCCTCGCTGCGCCAGACCTACCAGTAATGTTCAATCACCAACCTGCTCCCAGCGTTATTTCCTCCGCTCACTCGAACGAATTTCGCGTTAAAACTTTTCTTTCTGAAAATCAGAACCAGCATTCGCCTTCGCTCGGCGAACCTGATTTTCAATCAAAGAAAAGTTTTCGGAAATTCGGAGAGGTCGCGAAAGAAAATAACGCTGAGAAGACGACAGCCAAATCTTTTCAAGCGAGTCTGACTTCGGCCAGCATGCCTGGGCTGGCGCCAAATCGCCAGACGGTC
>JGI24702J35022_10000238_pt1 | contig 31402 bp, 23 predicted proteins | sample TergutTh196P4_FD_35022 | JGI IMG/M metagenome (IMG submission 35022) | reverse complement strand
GAAACGAAAAGCCCAATGCTTACTACAGTCACCCCTGAGATCCAAGGGCCAAGTATCGGTATGAACATCATCAGTCCCGCTATCAGGGCAAGCAAGGCCGAGTATGGCATCTTAAGTATGGAAAAGCCGATGAAAGTAAAGATGCTGACGCAGGTTCCAGCTATAAGCATTCCCCGCAAGTAACCGCCCAGGGCACGGGAGAAAGCAAGGGCGACAAAGCTTAAGTCGTCACGGTGGCTGGGCTTGATCAAGGCCTTGGCTTCGAGCTTGATAGTTGGCAGGTCTTTAAGCACCCAATAGCCAGCAACCAAGGATATCAAGAAAACCAAGGCAGCATTGATGAGGTTGGTGCCGATGCTTATCGCCCCGCCTGGAGCCGAGGAGACAAAGGATATTGCCCAGGTTGTCACGGTCTCGCCTAGCGAGTGCACTATCTGGTTGATGTTGCTGTCTTCTAGGATATACCCGTATCTTTCGATGAAGTGCTCGTAGACGTCCTCAAGGTTGCCTATGTAAGCCGGCACCTGCGATATCAAGTCGACGAGCTGCTTCATCAAAATCGGGATGACGATCAAGCCGATCAGTGTGACACCGGTCAAGCCAACAAAATAGGCGATCAGGGCGCCTGCCCACCGAGGAATGCCCTTGGCCTCCATCCAGTCCACCGGGCTGCGCAATAAAAAGACCAGTAAGGCTGCAAAACATATCACTGCCAAGGCTGTCGTCATTTGTTTTAACAAATACCAAGCCCCGAGCGCCAGCAAGATGCAGCCAATAACCGCCCATACCAAATAGTAGAACCGTGTTACTTTCTGAAGCGAGTTCAATGGGGAGAAGGACATGTCGAAGCTTGGTGCCTCTGTCTTTGAGGTATCGGATCCACTGACTTCAGGGGTGTGGGAGTCAATATCATAAAAGGTCGGCATGGCATCGGCTGAGTCCTTCATGCCCTCATCTTTAGGTGTTCGATTTTTAATTTCTCGGCTCATAGGTCCTATCTCTAATAAAAGGCGATGTGTTTAACGTTCTTATCGACTGATGTGCTTACAGGCTGATGTAGCCAAATACCGCAGCTTTGGGAACTNCNTCTGTCGGATATATTGGCTTACNGGCAAGCGGTTTTGGGCGAGGGTCATTTAGAAGGGCCACTGGGGCTTCTCGCTCTCAGGCTCAACGAGCTCTATATCGTCTTGATAGGGAGGAACCATCTCTTCAGCTGTTATAGCAGCAGCTTGTGCAGCAGCAGCTAAAGCCGCGTCAGATGCAGCAGTTGCAATATCAACATCCGTAGCTATTGCAGCATTTAGTGTTTCTTTTTCTGTAATATCACTGACAGGTACTTGAGGGGCTTCAGGGCTTACAAGGTCAGAAGCCACAGGCGTTGACATTGTGGGAGCATTGAAAGTAATATCGGGGCTTTCCAAATCCGGTAGCACAGAGAAAGGCGATGTATCCTCGGACACAACCGACTCAATAAAGCTAGAAGGGCTATCGGCAGTTGGGCTTGACACTGCGCTTGTGTCCCCCTGTGTCAATGATGCAACTTGACTGTCTGTGCCAACTTGGTCAAGCGCTGCTATTGTGTCAGACTCGGGTTTCCTGTCGCTAAAGATATTCCGGACTTTATCAGTCGCTGATGTTAAAAGATTTAATGGGGTATCTGTGATAACATTGACTTTTTTAGCAGCACTTGATGCTACGTCAGTGACATCGGTGAGGTTGGCAAGTATCTGGTCAGCGCGCATGATCTCAAGATTCACAGCATCGACAGTTAGGGAGATCCGCTCTAGTAATGGATCAACCCGCTGCATACTTGGCTCAAGGCTTTCTAGGATCTCGTTTGCTTTCTTCACAGTTGGCTCAAGCGCTTCAAGTACTTCGGTTGCCTGCTTGATTGAAGGCTGTAAGTCCTCGGCTGTATAGCGCACCCAGCGCAATGTACGTATTAATTCAATGACAGCATAAATTACTACAACTATTAGTACCGCGCCTGACCCAAGTAGGATCATACGTAGAATTCCCTCGTTTACCATTACACCAGATCCAAATTGGACCATGCGATAAATCTCATCGTTCATCTTATCAATCCCTCGTTTTCAGATCATTTAAGGCAAGTTTTTCTAACTACTTTATCTTCACGTCATGATAAGTTACCAAAGCAACATGATAACAGATTTAACCCATATAGCTTTATTTATATCGGGTTGCCTTTGGACTAATAATCGAATATTTGTTTACAGGGCAACAAAGGCTTCGCATTTGGATTAGCTTGGCTGCTTTTATTTAAATATTCGGTATGACAAATCGACCGAGTTAANGATTTTGTTCGCTGCCAGCATATAAAACCGAACAATAGCTAAGTTATAAATCAATCATTGGTTTGTCTGTGTGTACATCNATACAACTGATTCAAAGGAGACTGCAATGCTAGAAATTATCGCTATTTATTGGCTTTGCCAAAAAAACGCCGAGCTTGCTGCGGCACGAAACCGAAATACCTTTATAGCAAGGGCTTACACATTGCTTTTATGGTTAGGAATGGAGATTTTTGGAACTTTTATCGGCTATAACATAATTAGTAACAACTATCAAAGCTTCCCGACATATGCCCTTGCTTTAGTCTTAGCCGGACTAGGGGGCCTAATCTCGTGGCTCATATCAAAGCGCGGTGCACCTCTCGCTAGCCTTATCAGCTTGACTGCTGAAGAGACAGCGTATCTCCAGCAATCCTCTTTGATAGCAAGTCCATGCCAAGTTAGTATTGACCGTGAGAGCAAGGGCGCTGATGCAATGATCCGTCACCATGTAGAACTCAACGGTCAATCGGTCGGCACAATTAAAAACGGTGGCACGCTGGCTTTTTTCACTGACAACAGGTTGAATGTGGTGACAACTAAACAGACTGACTCTAACAAACGACAAGCACCGGTTGTTTATTTTGAAGCTCAGCCTGGTGGTACTGTCCAGTTATTCATGAATCGTTCTGGACTCATTCCCGAACAAACAGTGGTTTATACTCAAGAACAGGCTATCAAAAACCAACCACAGGCTATGTTCCAATAACAAGCTTTAAACCCAAAACTTTATGGTTAATAGAGAATAAATGCTCTTTTGTCATTTATTCTCTATTTCATCAAGTAGCTCTCTGATAGTCTCAATCTCGAGGCCAGTGATCTTTGCTACATACCTGAAATCAGAGCCAGCTTGTAAAGCAGCCCGGGCAATTGACAGAGTAGCTTGCTCTTTGCCTTTTAAGACACCTTGTTCGATACCCTGTTCGATACCCTGTTCGATACCTTGTTCTTCGGCATACAGCAACTGGGCTGCAAGGTCGGCAAGCTCTAATTCTCGTCTATCAATCATCTCACGCTCCTCAATGCTTAGGTTTTGTAAGTCGATGATTCTTCTGGCCCTTTTTATGTATTCTGGAGCCTCGGGTGAGTCAGGGATTCCAGAGCAGTAGTCCATCCAGTGTCTAATACTTAACTCAGCATTCCCTCTTGGTTTAGTCAGTTCTAAGAATGACATGCTAAGCATACCAACCGGCAAAAGTGTATCACTGCCGTAACCATAGTTCATATGGGAAACATCATCGCTCAAGGTAAATATACGATGCGGTTTGTCGTCATTATAGAATTGGGAGAAGCCCAATACATTGATTACTGAAATAGGGTGCAGTGAATCGTAAAGGTCATACCTGATGCCTTGATCTTTTGGCATTTCGGAATCCCCATATAAGTGAGCATACCTAGTAGCTGCATAAAAAAGAGCCCTTTTTAAAAAGCTTTTTTGCCTGCCTACTTGGCACTCGATGACAACTTGGCTCCCATCTGGCAGCGTTACCAAAACATCAACGATTGTAGTTTTGATTTCTTGAAAGCCTTCTTGTGATCTAAACGACCTAATGTCGTAAGGGTTTTGAATCATCACATCTTTAACTTCGATACCAAGCAAATCATTGATAAAACCAGCAGTAATATCAGGATGGTCTGCGTTTCCAATGACTTTGTGGAATAGTAAGTCGTTTGTTGGCAAATAATGTCTTGTTTGCATAAAGCCTCGTCTATGAGTTTTATATCTTTTCGATTGAACCTGGCTTGTCATTTTGAGGCTTATGGCTTAATAATCATTCATCTGAAGCTGATTCTTATTTGAGATGAGTTATAAATATATCTGTAAGATACGAGTTAGAATTCCATACAATGCCTTTATGAATACTTATATAAATAACCTATTGGTGAATAATAATTTCACTAGCTCTTGTCGTCAGAGCTGACTTCGTCGTCTGAAACACCATCTAAGCCTTGGTCAATGCGATCACGGCTGACAGAATCGGTCCGGTATGCCTCCCAGCCTCGCTCTCCTGGCTGATACAACGTCCCGCGCTGCAAACCATCAGGAAGATACTGCTGCTCTACATAACCTCGGTCGTCTGAGTGTGGATAAACGTATGGCCCATAATCAGCCGAACCAGGACGGTTACGGTCACGTAGGTGGTTGGGAACTGCACGTAGAGGGCCATTGCGAACCTCGTCACGAGCAGCCATGATAGCGTTTACTGCTGAATTGGACTTAGGAGCAAGCGCCATATAAATAGCGGCTTGGCTCAAATTGATCTGGCATTCAGGATAACCAATACTCTCCGCAGCCTTAAAAGCTGCGTGTGCTATTAATAAAGCTTGTGGATCAGCATTACCGATGTCTTCACTAGCAAAGATCAAAATCCGGCGGGCGATGAACTTGGGGTCTTCTCCCCCTTCAATCATTCTAGCTAGCCAGTAGACTGCAGCATCTGGGTCTGATCCGCGCATGCTTTTTATAAATGCCGATATCACATCGTAATGTGTGTCGCCACGCTTGTCATAAGGCAGTTGGCGACTGGGTGAGGCTTCGCGAACCTGGTCGGTGTCAATTTCAGTGACTGCCTCACTAGCAGCAACTTCGGCAGCTAGCTCCAAGGTAGTCAATGCTGCGCGGGCGTCTCCACCAGAAAGGTTGACGATCGCTTTCAGGGCGTCGTCGCATAATGTAAAGGCGCCGGCTAAGCCCCGCTCGTCAATGAGCGCTTGGGTAAGGATCTTTTCAATGTCCTCATCTTTAAGCGTAGTGAACTCGATGACCCTCGAACGGGACAAAAGGGGTGCGTTAACCTCGAAATAGGGGTTTTCAGTGGTTGCTCCGATCAAGACAATGACACGGTCTTCAACTGCGTGGAGCAAAGCGTCTTGCTGGGAGCGTGAAAAACGATGGATTTCGTCGACAAACAAGATCGTCCGTTGTGCTTGGTGAGTTAGGGCCAAAGACGCTTGTTCGATGACCCGGCGCAGGTCACTGACGCCGCCTGAAACCGCTGAAACCTCGGTAAAGTCGGCTTTGGTAATGCTTGCAATGATGCGTGCCAGGGTAGTCTTTCCAGTGCCAGCCGGCCCGAACAGGATAATCGATGAGAGGGTGTCGGTCTCGATGGCTGTTCGCAGCCAGGTTCCTATCCCGACAGCTTTGGTTTGGCCTACAAGCTCTTCTAAGGTGCGAGGACGCATCCGAACAGCTAGAGGAGCCACATTGTAGTAGGCCTTTTGATCCTGGTCTGTAAAGAGGTTAAGCATGTGCCCATTGTAACTGAGATAGTAGTAGGGTTTTTGCTCTAGTGTTTGTTTAGCAGTCTAAATAGTGCGTGAAATTTACGTATAAGGTATTATTTTTGCCATTTTATATGAAACAATTCAGTAAAATGTTGTTAACAAAGTCGTATAAACTGCTACCGCTTTTTAACGACAATGTCTATACTATCCAACAGCTTGTTGTTTATTTTCACTTAATAGACAGTAGCTTGTACAGCAAGGTTGCTTGGGTTCATATCGGTTTTGCATAACAAGCCTTTGAAAGGATTGATTTGGTCACTAAAGCAGCAGCCAAGGCCAGAGCTGACAAAGTGGCTCCAGATGATACAAGCAGCGGTATCACAGAGGCACTTAAAGGCGACCGTCGAAGCTTACGTTCTCGCAAAATGATGCGCGAAGCAATTGCCGAGCTGATTACCGAACAGGGCTTTGGTAACTTTACTGTCATCGACCTGATGCAGAAAGCTGACCTGAACCGGTCGACCTTTTATGCACATTACTCGGATCTAGACGATCTTTTAAACCAATTGAAACAAGAGGTCATAGACGACCTAAACAATATAAAGCCACAAATCATCGAAGTCTCTTTAAAGGACATCCTGGCTTTTGAGCTTACTGGCAAGCCCCCAAATGTAACTATTGTGCTTTTTGACACACTGCGTGAGCATGGCAACCTCCTGCGCGTCTTACTCAGTGCGAATGGAGACGCTCAGTTTCAAGCAGTCCTGCGTGATGAAGTCTGCACTGACTTGATACGCTCAGTACTTCATGAAAAGTATACGAAAAACTCAAACACACTGGTTGATTACTACATCAGTTACTATGCTTCAGCGCTTTTCGGCCTGATTCAACACTGGCTGGAAGGCGGTATGCCAGAAGACTCGAAGACCATGTCGCGGATCATGCTTTCTATTATGTTTCTAAAACCTGGTGACTCTATAAAGTTAAAGGGAGTAAAATAATTGTCTGACACCTTGCACCTTGGTATCGATGTTGGCTCTACGACTGTCAAGCTAGCGGTTTTAGACGATGACTGGCAGCTGCAATACTTTGAATACCAACGCCACCATACCGATATCCGAGCCACAATCACAGAGCTTATTGCCAATGCCAAAAGCAACATGCCCNACCAAATGATGACGGTAGCAATCACTGGCAGCGGAGGATTGCTGCTTGCCCAATGGCTTGATCTGGAGTTTGTCCAAGAAGTCATCGCATCGAAAGCCGCAGTCCAGGCTTTTATCCCCATGACGGATGTGGCTATCGAACTGGGCGGCGAGGACGCCAAGATCATCTATTTTGGCAATGGCATCGAACAGCGTATGAACGGGACTTGTGCCGGCGGAACAGGAAGCTTTATCGACCAGATGGCTACGCTTCTAAATACCGATGCAGAAGGCCTGGACAAGTTAGCAGAGAATGCTACGACGCTTTACCCGATCGCCTCGCGTTGTGGGGTCTTTGCCAAGTCCGATGTCCAGCCCTTGCTCAACGAGGGGGCCCGGCGGGAGGACATTGCTGCTTCCATATTTCAGAGCGTCGTAACTCAGACTATCTCAGGGTTGGCCTGTGGCCGGCCAATTCGCGGTAATGTGGCTTTTCTAGGCGGCCCATTAGAGTACTTGCCGCAACTGCAGGCACGGTTTGTCGAGACGCTTGGACTATCGCCAAGCCAGGCCATACATCCAAAAAACGCACATCTCTTCGTGGCCCAGGGCGCAGCTATTGCGAGCACTGAAAACGCAGCAATGACCCTNGACCAGATCCTATACAGGCTGCAAAAGCTGGGTGCCATGCAAGGCAGCGAAGTCGTTCGCTTGGACCCCCTTTTCAAGGACAGTGCCGACTATGCTGACTTTGTCAAACGGCATGCCGACGCTAGTGTCCCTCGAGAGCCCTTAGCCGACTACCGTGGCCTTGTCTATCTAGGCATCGATGCTGGGTCTACCACATTCAAGCTGGCTTTGGTCGGCGACCAAGGACAGCTGCTCTGGACCTATTATGCAAACAACCTAGGCGATGTCCTAGGCACCGCAAAATCAGCCATCGGCGAGCTTTACGAGTCTTTGCCGCGCGACGNACATGGCCAGGACCTGGTTACAATCGGCCATACNACGGTTACAGGTTACGGAGAGGGCCTCTTGGTTGAAGCTTTGCAGGCTGACTCTGGTGAAATCGAGACCATTGCGCACCTGCGTGGGGCACAAGCCCTTGTCCCTGATGTCGACTTCATCTTAGATATCGGCGGCCAAGACATGAAGTGCCTGCGAGTGCATGAGGGCGTCATCGAGCACATCATGCTTAACGAGGCTTGCTCCAGTGGCTGTGGGTCGTTCATCGAAAGCTTTGCGCTGTCGATGAATATGGACGTCGCCAGCTTTGCTGCCGCAGCGCTGACAGCTAAGAACCCTGTCGACCTGGGCAGCCGTTGCACTGTTTTTATGAACTCTCGGGTCAAACAAGCCCAAAAAGAAGGCGCCACTGTTGGCGATATCTCTGCCGGACTCAGTTATTCGGTAATCAAGAACGCTTTGTACAAGGTGATTAAAATCCGTGACCCGCATGATGTAGGCCAGCATGTCATTGTCCAAGGTGGTACCTTCTTAAACGATGCTGTACTTAGGGCTTTTGAAATCATATCGGGTTGTAAGGCTACCCGACCTGACATTGCCGGCTTAATGGGTGCGTTCGGAGCCGCTCTTCTAGCAAAGGACAGATATGGCCAATCCATCGACTACGCTGCTTGACACAGACGATCATGGGGATAAGAACATGCTTGACAGTAAACTGTCATTCGCTGATGCTAGTGTAAGCATTGTAACCAGCAACATAAAGGGAACCGACATCCCAGCAAAACCTCCTCGTCGGTCTACCTTACTGGGGCCAGAAGAGCTTAAGGGCTTATCCCCAAAAGTCAGCTCTATTCGCTGTAATGGCTGCTCTAACACCTGTCTGCTGACGATCAGCAATTTTGGCAAAGACGCCAAAACCGGCAAGACCCGTCGTTTCATTACTGGCAACCGCTGTGAGAAGGGCGCTGGCAACAAGCCTGCCCAGATTGATTTGCCGAATCTGTTTACCTACAAGCGTAAGCGTCTTTTCGAGGGAAGCCCGAATGCCCCTTACCTGCCGCTTACCCCAGAAGCAGCGACACGTCCGACCATTGGTCTGCCCCGGGTCTTGAACATGTATGAGAATTACCCGTTCTGGTTTACTTTCTTTACAAAACTGGGTTTTGCAGTCATGCTTTCAGAAGAGACGCGCAAGAGCACATACGAGGCTGGCATCGAAAGCATGCCTTCAGAAAGCGTTTGTTATCCGGCGAAGCTGGCTCATGGCCATATCATGGACCTGCTGAAGCCCGAAAAGGCTATCGATATCATCTTTATGCCTTGTATCCGTTATGAGCTAAAAGAAGACCCGGAGGCGATGAACCAGTTCAACTGTCCGGTGGTCGTCAGTTATCCAGAGGTGATCAAGTTGAATGTGGAGGAGTTGAACAGCCCTAAGACTCCTACCTTCTTAAACCCCTTTTTGCCCTATGAGCACCGAGAGCGTTTTATCGAGCGGGTTTTTGAAGAGTTCAGCGCTTACTACCAAACTCACCCGAAAGCCAAAGGAGTCGCTCCTAGCAAAGCCGAGCTGAAAGCCGCAGCAGACGCTGCTTTTGCCGAAGACGACCAGCTCAAGCAAGATGTCCGGGCAGCTGGAGAAGCCGCTTTGGACTGGATGCAGAAAACCCAGACCCATGGGATCGTCCTAGCAGGCCGGCCTTATCATCTAGACCAAGAGATCAATCATGCGATACCTGAGNTGCTAGCCGGCTACGGTTTGGCAGTCTTGACCGAAGACAGCGTCTCGCACTTGGTTAAGCCTGAACGCCCCTTACGGGTCGTCGACCAGTGGATGTACCATTCTCGTCTATATGCTGCTGCTAAACTTTGCTGTCTGCGCGACGATTTAGACCTGATTCAACTAAACAGCTTCGGATGTGGGCTCGATGCAATAACCACTGACCAGGTCCAAGAAATCTTGGAGGGTGCAGGCAAGATCTACACTGTCTTAAAGATCGACGAGGTGAGCAACCTTGGGGCAGCGCGCATACGTGTGCGTTCGCTTTTGGCAGCGATACGCAACCAAGAAGCAGCGCGGAACAACGACCTGTTGCATATCGGGCAAACAGCCCAGTCCACTGCCATTGACAAGCCGCAGTTCACCAAGCAGATGAAAACCGACCAATACACAATCCTTTGCCCCCAAATGGCTCCGATCCACTTCGAGCTGNTGCAAACGGTCTTTGACAAAGCCGGGTATAAGATGGAGCTGCTGCCTTCTGTCGACTTTGCTGCTGTTGAAGCTGGATTGAAATATGCTAATAATGATGTATGTTATCCATCAATCTTGGTCACAGGTCAAATCATGGAAGCCGTAATGAGCGGCAAGTACAATATGGATAAGACCGCCGTCGTCATCTCCCAAACAGGCGGCGGCTGTCGCGCAACGAACTATATTGCCTTGATCCGCAAGGCCCTGCGCGAGGCAGGCTTTGGGCATGTACCGGTAATCGGCTTGTCTTTCCATGAGCTAGGCGAGGTCAACCCCGGCTTCAAGGTTGGCTTGGGCATGGCTAGGCGGGCGCTTTACTCTATCTACTATGGCGACCTTTTGATGCAATGCATTTACCGGACCCGCCCCTACGAGCGCGACTATGGAAGTGCCGAGGCTTTGTTTAGAAAATGGATGGACTATTGCAAAAACGAGCTCTCTGGCCGCATCTCCCAAAGGTCGTTCAGTCGCACTGTGAAGCAGATCATCCACGAGTTCGACGAGTTGCCTCTGATTGACGACCGCAGCAAGCCTCGAGTCGGGGTAGTGGGAGAAATCCTTGTGAAATTTCACCCGACGGCTAATAATGACGTAGTCAAGTTGATTGAGGCTGAGGGATGCGAGGTTGTAGTTCCGGGACTGACCGAGTTTTTCTTGTTTGGTATCTCAGGAGGGATCTGGCAGCATAAGACGCTGGCCAAACGCAAGCTGTCTGCTATTGGCGCAAGGCTTTCCATCGGCCTCTTTGACCTGATCAGGATGCCCCTGAACGCTGCCTTGCGGTCCAGCAAACGCTTTGACCAGGCAGCAAGCATCTATCAGCTGGCTGAATATGCCGAGGACTTCCTCTCGCTTTGTAATTCGATGGGCGAAGGTTGGCTGCTTACGGCTGAAATGGTCGAGCTGATTCATTCGGGAGTGCCCAATATCGTTTGTGCTCAGCCTTTCGCCTGCCTCCCCAACCATGTTACTGGCAAGGGAGTGATCAAGGCCTTGCGTGGAATTGACGATAACAGCAACATTGTCGCAGTCGACTATGATCCCGGAGCATCCGAGGTCAACCAGTTAAACCGTATCAAACTGATGATATCGATAGCTAAGGACAATTTTGCAGCTGAAACAGCTGGCTGCTGAGGCGTTGCCAATGGTTTTATCCCCATTAAAGACCGTAGACGGTAAAGATCATCTCAAACAGTTCTTTTAAGAGGCTCCGTAAGTCCTTGCCTGAGTAATTCGGGTCTGTCTCTCCCACACCCAACAAAGTACGGTTTGGGAAAATATACAAAAGACTAGACGCGCTTCTTTTCCAAAAGAACGGGTCGGCATCTTGTTGGATGACTTTCATATCCTTCAGGACCTCAAAAGCCCGCTCCACAAAAGCCTCCGAATCCAAAATTGTATCGTAGACGAATTTGCGGGCAGCTTGGTTCCGGTGCTGCTCTTGGAAGATCACATGCATTAACTTGCTGTAATAATCATCTGCGAGAACGACGAAACAAAGCTCAATGCAAGACAGCACCCCTTCAGCTGTCGGGTTGTTCTGGATGATCGTAGTCATTTCTGGATTGTTATAGGCTGGATGTGCGTAGTCATAGAAGTCGTTGATCATATATACGAGTAGATCCTCTTTTGATGCAAAATGACCATAAATCGATGCAGAGTTTATTCCAACTATGGCTGCTATGTCACGTACTGATGTCTCGGTATAGCCCTGCATAGCAAACAGGTTGACCGCGCAGATTAGGATCTTTTGCTTTGTCGACAGGCTCGGGTCAAGGTACTCGGGTTTTTTCATTGACTCATCATCGGTTGGCTTGTTCATCAATTCACTTCCTTGGCTTTAATCAAAACTCTTTTACGATGATGCCTCTCTTTTTTTCAAACCAGGCACGGCAAGGCCAATGGAGGTATTTGGCTTTCCTGTCGGTTTCGTAGTCGATAGACGGCCTCCCAGCTATGAATCTATAGCTGATTTGGGCTTTAATACCAGCAAGGCAATTTCGAATACACTGTTGATCAGGTTAATCAGGTCTTTTCCCGCAGGTACATCGGGCGATTCCTCAAGGTTGATCATTCGTCTGATCGGCGCAATATTTACTATACTGGAGATGTTTTTCTTCCAAAAATCAGAGTCGGCATCCTCCCTGATAACATGCAGTTCTTTTAGGATCTCAAACATCTCCACTACATACTCTTCGCATTCGAACAAGACTTTTAAAACCATCTCCCGCACAACAGGTATGCGGTGCTGCTCATGCATTATCAGATTCAATACGTTTAGATAATATGGGTTTGCCATTATCGAAATGCTTGTCTCCCAACAGGTCATCAGCCCCTCTACTGTAGGGTTAGCCTTGATGATGTTGTACATTTCGGGATTGCTGAACATATATTGGATATGTTCGCCCAAGTCATCTAGAATCGATAATAGCAAAGCCTCTTTAGACGCATAGTGCCCATATATTGTGGCTGCATTCACCCCAACAGCTAAGGCAATGCTTCTCATAGACGTTTCGGTATAGCCCCTGTCGGCAAATAACTCGACAGCGCAGTAACGTATTCTTAAGCTGGTCGGGATTTTCTCGTCCTGCAAATCAATTGAGTCACCAATTATGGGCCCAATATTACAACCACTATCGTCCATGCGTTCGCTCCTCGCCCACGATTTCAAGCTTTGAATACCTAATAAGATTATCACATAGTATATTCCAGAAAACGTAATCACACAAACGTTTGTGTGAAAAGTCTGTAATTTTGTGCCAAGTATATATTTACTGCTTTTTTTNCACCTTCCCGAATCTCTTTTATGTGGAGAAAACCAGCTTTTTTTAACCAACCTTGAGTTTTGGGATTCCATAAATCATCTCACTNAGACGGGGGTGCAAACGAAGAGTTGGACCTGGGCTGCAACAGGTTTGAGGTTGTGTGGACGGTAAGTTGGACAGTCCTGTTCCAGGATTGCGGCTGGCGGTGTTCCAGATTTACGGTTGGCTTGAGAGGAGATATTGACAGCATATTATATAATACTAGTGTATTAGAAGCGCACATCGGTGCTGGGGTTGCTCCAACAAAAAGACACCCTTCAGCAGGCAAAGCCAAAGGGTGTCTCCACATAGACTTAGCGCTCTTCGATAGGAATGTAGACGCCTTGGGGGCTTGACGACTTGTAGGCAGGACGCATGATCCGACGAGCTGAGATGATCTCCTCGAAACGATGTGCCGCCCAGCCAGCCATACGCGCACAGACAAAGATCGGAGTGATCAGATCTGCTGGTATGCCAAGCATGGTATATATAAAACCGGAGTATAAATCGACGTTTGCGCAATAGGCATTTGTGTTGTTCTTCTCGCGGGCGATTACCTCGGGAGAAAGACGCTCGACGCTTTGTAGCAGCTTGAGCTCGGCTTCAAACTTTGTCCCTGCTGCGAGGTCCTCGGCATATTTCTGGCAAATGATCGCCCGGGGGTCAGAGAGGGTGTAGACGGCATGTCCCATACCATAAATCAGACCGCTGCCGTCTCCAGCCTGCTTGTTGACCATTTTTGCCAGGTAGCTGGACAGCTCGTCATCATTGTCCCAATCCTTGACATTGGCCTTGATGTCTTCATGCATAGCCAGCACAGCGGCGTTTGCCCCACCATGGCGGGTTCCCTTTAATGAGCCAATGGCAGCGGAGTAGGCCGAGTAGGGGTCTGTTTCAGCCGAAGTGACTGCACGGCAGACAAAGGTGGAATTGTTGCCTCCGCCATGTTCAGCGTGCAAAGTCATCATAATGTCAAGCATCCTGGCCTCGTCTGGAGTGAAGCTACGGTCTGGGCGAAGCATCGAGAGGAAGGTCTCAGCGGTTGATTGTCCAGGTATAAAGCGGTGCATGATCATCGATTGCCCATTAAAGGCTGCTTGTTTGGCATGGTACGCCAAGACAGCGATGCGCGGTAATTTTGATATCAGGGATATTGCGGTAGCAAACTCATGGCTGGCTGCCCGGCTTTCTGCTTCCAGGTCGTTTGCATACAGTAAAAGGACCGAGCGAGCCAGGCAGTTCGAGATATCGGGAGTAGCCGGGTCCATGATGTAGTGTGCGGTAAACCCGTCTGGAAGCTCCCGGGCAGCATCGATTTCTGCTATGAACTCGTCTAGGTCGGCTTGGGTCGGTAAAGAACCCGTCAGTAATAGATATGTAAGCTCCTCAAAGCAGAACCGTTGACCACGCTCGGCTGGAGACAACAGATCCTCGATCTCATATCCCCGTAGGGTCAAACGACCGACATCTGGGATAACCTCGTTGTCATAGACTACGTAGCCATGCACGTTGCAAATGTTGGTTACTCCTGCAACAACACCTGTCCCGTCTGCATTACGCAGCCCACGTTTTACATCGAAGCGCTGGTACATCTCGCTATCAATATGATTTGCTTTTGAAAAACCCTCTTCAGTATAAAGATCCAAAATCGACATGGGAACCTCCCTGAAACATAGCGTCAGACGCTGGTAAGATCGTCGCGGGGCCAACGAGGCTTCATAGTTTAGTAGTTATTCAATCTGGTAAAGCTCTTTTTAGACTTTTGGTTTTTATAAGCTCTGCAACTTACAAAGACTACAAAGCAAACAATAAACCTTTTCATAATAGACCAATAATATTTAGGTTTTACCAGCTTCACAAGATAAAAAAAACCAACGCAGCCACGCGATGGGTATAAGTTGGTAAATTATGACACATGACAGCTAAGAGTGTAAACAGCTGGTATAAATACTAACAGTGAGTTGGTTTGTGTAGCTTTCATACTGCAACTTGCCCATGAATTTAAAAATCGTTATCATAGCATCCATACAATTGTGTCGGGTTGTGGCGCAGTTTGGTAGCGCACTTGACTGGGGGTCAAGGGGCCGCAGGTTCAAATCCTGTCAACCCGACCATTTAGTTTTCAAGCATTTGGCCTCCGGCAATGAAGACCTGCTTGCTTGCCCTTATGTAGAGTCGCTTTAAATATGCAACAACAAAACAAATTGACAACACTGTCGGCTCCGATAGCTTGCTTGAGCCTGTCACTAGTTAATCTGTTCTCTATATTCTTCAGGAACCAGACTCATCAAGTTAAATGCCCACCCTGTCCAGATTGGTCGACTTTGGATAATATCAAACGCCTATATCGCAGTGACGATGCCATGGTGGCTGGAGTCTGTGCAGGATTAGCCGACTATTTCGGAATCGATTCGACTATCGTGCGTATCTATTTTGTGGTCATCATGATGGTTTTTATGGGAATTCCCTCGTTAGTCTACATCTTGATGATTTTCATCATCCCCAAACAACCTCGTTTCTACGACCAGCCTATCGACATCAAAGCCTCTGCAAACAGCGAGATGTCAGCTATCAGCAACCGGGAGACTACGCCAGGGGCTGCTTGGGTGTCTTCGAACTCTGAGGCCTTTGACGCCCTTGACCCCGAGTCCAGCGGAACAGACGGCAAGCCTATCAGTCGAGGCCTGAATGTCGCTATAAGCGTCGGCTTCATGCTTGTCGGCTTTGGCATAATTGCCTTGTTGGGCCTTTTCGTGGACCCGTTTTTTTGGCGCTACTGGCCATTAATCGTCATTTTGATCGGCTTGATCTCGCTTTTTACCCCCGGGTTCCACGGCTGGCGCATCCTCCGGGCAGGCAACAGTATCTTGCTGATCACTGTGGGCTGTCTACTGCAGTTCTGGCGGCTTGACTACTATCCCTTCCACGTGTTCTTCCAAACTGTCACGACTCTTTGGCCCGTGGCCTTGATAGTAATCGGCCTCCTAGTGATCGGTGGCACGCTCCGCCGCGATATCTTCAAGCTGGCCGCTGCCCTCTTGCTCTCACTAGCCCTCGTCGTCGGCGTCTGGAGCTTCGGCAACATCGGCGGCCCGTACTATATCAAGCTGCCGGTCATGCAACCCTTCAAGATCGAGCTTCCGATGTCGCCGTTTCCCTGGCACTAAGGTTTTCTCCACATTATTATTATCTGGAGAAAAGCACGCGTTCGCTTCCGAACATCCACGTCAGGATATAGACACAAACCGATGCTACAAATATATTGCTAGCTACTGTNATTGCTATATATAAAGGATTNGCTGTCAGCGAAAANATGCCNGCCAGGCTTTGGACAGTGTTATAGATGGGGATCAGGTACATGACGAGGTTGCTGTCGGCTCCTTGGGCGAAAAGCCCTGTGATCCCGATCACGGTAACGATGATCATCATGGGCGTGATGTAGGTAGTAGCCTCTTTGACCGTGCGCGCTATAGCAGACAGGATTGAAACAACCCCGACGAAGACTAGGACTGTAGACAAAATGACAACCAGTAACATGAGGTAGTCGGTGAGGCCGTATAGCTGGGCAGTAGCCTCTTCAGGCAATGCTCCGATCAGCTTGGGCAGGGACAGCATCACCCCCATAAAACTCGACAGCCCGCTCAAGAGGGCAATACAGGACAATGAGATGATCTTTCCGAGGGCTAGCTGAAAACGGCTAAGCGGGGTCACAAGCATAGTCGCTATGGTTCCCCGTTCTTTCTCACCGGCAATCGACTCGGGGGCGATCGACATACAGCCACTGATCAAAAAGATCAAGATGAACAGGGGAAGAAGCGAGGCAAACATGAAGCCTGCCACGTCGGCGTCAGTGGCTAGGTCGTAGTTAGGCACTTCGGCAGCCTGTGACAAAGAGGCGTCTGCCCCGCTGTTGACAGTGAAGAGAGGCGCTAGAGCCGTCTTATACTGGTCAAGCAGGGCCATCATCAACTGGTATTGGTAACTCGACTCGGTACGTGTGGAATTGTAGAAAATCTCGATTCTTGGCAGGTCCACACCTTGCTCCCCGGACAACTGCCGTCCAAGGCGGGAATCGAAATCGGCTGGGAAGACGACTAGCAGGTCCAGTTCCTTGTTGCTGATGCCTTCCTTTATCTGGTCCAGTTCCGAGGCTTTAACAGGAACAAAGTCAAGTCCCAGCATCGAGGTAGCCTCTTTTAGCGAATCCGGCAGGTTTAGGGCAAAGACTTGAGGCTCGTATGTGGCATCCACGTTTACCAGGTTTTCGACTGCCCCTCCAATAAAGGAGTACATGGTGTAGATCATCAAGCCCGGTATGAATATCGTTGTCGCCACTATCCGGTAATCGGAGAAGAACCGCTTGAACTCTTTTCTGATAATTGCCAAGAGGCCTGACCGGGTATTCATTTAAACCACCTCTCTTGTGTTGGCGCTGTAAAGGTCAAAAAAGCAGTCTTCCAGGTCGTTACCTCCGGTGATCTCATAAAGAGTCCCTTCCGCAACCATCCGGCCCTCTATTATGATGCCAATTCGATCACATAGCTTTTCGACCAATGAGAATATATGGGTGGATAGAAGGATAGTCTTGCCCTGGCTGCGCAGCTCTTCTAAATAGTCAGTAACTACCCGGGCGGTTATCACGTCAAGCCCGTTGGTCGGCTCGTCAAAGATGATTATGTCTGGGTCATGCACCAGCGAAATCGCTAAAGACGACTTCTGTTTCATACCGCTGGACAAGTTGGCTATTTTAACGCCAGCGAACTCGTCGATGCCAAACCGCTTGAAAAGGTCCCTTTTACGCGTTGCTACAAGCTCTGAAGGCACTTTATGGAGGCTAGAGAAGAAGTCAAAAAGATAGTCCGGCGTAAAAAACTCCTCCAGCTTTAGCTCGCTAGTCAAAAAGCCGATGGAAGCCCTGACTTTGTCTGGCTCGGATATAACGCTATGGCCAGCAACCCAGGCTTCTCCACTGTCTGCTTTGATTAGGGTTGCCAATATTCTAAGAGTAGTTGTCTTCCCAGCACCGTTTGGGCCTAGCAGGCCAAAAATCTCACCACGGGAAGCGGTAAAGGAAAGGTTGTCCACAGCGACGCGCATTGACTGTTTGGTGTTTTCAAGCTTTTGTTGTTTTTTGGAAAGCTTAAAGGTCTTGCTTAGGTTTTCTACCTTGACCAGGTCACTGACAGGATTGTTCATAGTCCTTCCCTCCTCAGCCAGCCTAAATAAGATTGTTTTGGTAACCGTGTATAAAAAGTAAGCGCTTATCATCATACTCAAACATCTGCCAGGCCTCGGGCCTCTTCATAATTAACTGCTTAAAGCTGTGCTATACGACCTGCTGGGATAAATTGAATGTATTGTCTGCACACTACATCGATAACGATTTATAAGACTTGCCCAGAATGGACCTGAATGAATCCAGTAGCTAGCTTGAGCATTGTGAAACCACTACAAGTAACTGTAGAATAATTCGAGATTATGGGCAAAGTGCCCTTGTCAGCCTATTGTCTGGATATGGATTGTTGGTTTCTTTTTGTGTGCTTTGAAATCAACAATATCTAATATCATGTTATTATCTCGTATGATTTATAGCATGCACAATTCTTTGACACGTTAAACGACTGTGTGCCATTCATACAGTTAAAAGGAAAGGGCGATATAGGAGGTGTATTGATGTTAAGAAAACGATCCAATGACTCGTTTGGATCATTGCAGGATGTCGGCTTAGATATAAGCACTGAGTCTCAAACGGTATTCTGTACGAACTGCAGTCCCAGTGTGAACAGTGACGTCGACAAGCTCGAAAACATCCTAGCCGATCGCGGTATAACAAGGCGGCGGTTTTTAGAGTTCTGCGGAGCTGTCGCTGTGGCACTTGGTTTGACTGATCTCTTTGCTCCATTGATTCAAGAAGCCATTGCAGAAAGCGTTATTGGAAAGGCAGAAGGTCGACTAGCCCCAGTAATCTGGCTAGAGCTAGCCTCCTGCACCGGATGCACCGAATCATTTGCCCAGGGTGACAACCCCGATGTGGCAACCGTCGTTTTAGAGTTGATTTCCTTGAACTACGCTGAAACGCTCTCTGCTGGGGCTGGCTTCTCCTTAGAAGAAGCCAAAGACCAAACTATCGAGCACGGTGGCCACATTGTGGTCTTCGAAGGCGCTTTGATGGAAGGCTGGGACGGGAACGCCTTGCGGATTGCCAATAAAAAAGGCACTGACATCGTCAAGCATGCCATCCAAAACGCCAAGGCGATCGTCTGCGCAGGAACTTGTGCGGTAGACGGTGGCTGGCAGGCTGCCAAGCCGAACCCCGGTGGCGCCATAGGCATTCAAAAATATCTGGAGAAAGCCTTGGCTGCTGGCGAGATTGACGAGATCCCGCCATTGATCAATGTGCCGACCTGTCCGTCCAACCCAGAGCATCTAGTAGCTGTCCTAATCGATGTCCTGTTATTAGACACCCTCCCTGAACTCGATCGATACAACAAGCCGACTCTTATGTTTGGCCAGTATATCCATGACAATTGCCCACGCCGTGGCCATTTTGAGAATGGTAACTTCGTTCGCCAGTTTGGTTCAGAAGAGGAAAAGCTGGGCTATTGCCTATATGCCATGGGCTGCAAGGGCCCTCAGACTAAGAACAACTGCCCGGTTGTCCGGTGGAACCGCAAGGTTAGCTGGTGCGTCGAGGCGGGAGCCCCCTGTATCGGTTGTGCGGTTTCCAACCCCAAGAACACTATGAACAACTGGGTGGACGTCAACGCCCCCTTCCTAAAGCGTTTCCGCACCTTGAACGTCTTCGGCTATGTCTTCTCCCCAGTTACCTTGGGAGCAGCAGCAGGCGGACTGGTGCTTGGAGCTCTGGCGCTGCATGGAATCGGGTGGAAACTGGCCGGTCGCTTTAAAGGCGGCGCCCCCTTTGAGACCGAGCGGGCTTGGGATGTTCGGCATCCAAAAAATGCTACCAGCCGCACAATGAGGCAGGTAGCAGCCAAAGACGACAGGGCTTTGTCTGCCCAACTCGTTAAAGAAGACTCTGAAGACTCGTATTTTGCTGATGTGGAGAAGAAAGCTGCTGCAGCCAAGAAAGCTTCACAGGCAAAAGCTGCTGAGGCCGCAAAAACAAACGACGCGGAAGGANGCAGGTAGTTATGTCACAAGAAATACTCCCGAAAACCGATGATATGTTACGAAGCCCAGACATCATTACTAGTGCTACGTTCTTTAACCCTGACAACGTAATACCCGATGGCGATAACGCCGAACCCACTGGGGACCCTGACGCTCCATCGCAGGTTGTGCCTAATACGACAACCATCCCAGGAGCGCCCAGAAAACCAACTGGAGCCTCGATAATCGACCCGGTTAACCGAATCGAAGGGCATCTGCGAATCGATATGGAAGTCCAAGACGGCTTTGTCAGCGATGTCTGGGTCACTGGTGGCTTGTTCCGCGGCATGGAGCTGGTCTTACAAAACCGGGCGGTTGCTGACGCTGCATACATCACGCAACGTATTTGCGGGGTGTGTCCGGTCAGCCACGCACACACTGCCTCTATCGCTGGTGAGAAGGCCTATAACATTACCATCCCGAACGGGGCAAGAATCATCAGGAACATATTGGAAGGGGCCCAGTTCCTCCATTCCAGTATTCTGTGGTTCTACAACCTCGCTGCCCTAGACTATGTAAACCCCTTAAACGCTTTGAGCGCCGATATCACAGAGGCTGTTAATCTAGCAAATGCAGCAGGCACTACAGAGGCTGATTTTGCTGGTCTGCAAAAGCGCCTTAAGGAGTTCGCTGACAACGGTCAGCTCTCGATTTTCTCTGGCAACTGGTTCGACACTATCGAGCATGACGGCAGCTCTGCTTACAAGCTGCCTCCTGAACTCGACCTGGTCGCCACCCAGCATTATCTTGAAGCCTTGGAGATGCAAGCAGTGGCTTCAGAGATCTCAGGCATCATCGGTGGAAAGATGCCCCATGTGATGACATCGATCCCTGGTGGAACAGCCTTTATGCCAACAGAAGAAAAACTTGACGAGCTCTTGTTCAGAGTCAACAGGCTCAGAGACTGGGTGGCTAGGACGATGGTCCCTGACGCCTTGGCGATCGTCCCCCATTACATGAACGAGTTCGAATACGGCGGCAATGCCGGTAACTATCTAGCTTGGGGTGTTTTCGACAGAAGCTCGTTCAAGCCTGAAGAGAGGTACCTGCCCGGCGGTATCTGGAGTTACAGCGAGCCTGGCTATATGCAGGTCAAAGATCAAAATGAAGACCTCATTACCGAGACCACCATATCAAGTTTTTATGATCCTTCCATTGATGACGGCACTCCGATCAACCCTCGCCAAGGCATCACTGCTCCCTTGTATAAAGACGAGTACATTGTTCCAGATGGCATGCATCCAGCAAAAGGCAGCCGTTATACCTGGGACAAGGCACCCCGTTATGACGACCTCGTGTTCGAGGCCGGCGGCCTGTCGAGGATGTTGGTTGCCTATAACCGAGGTATTCCCGAAATCACCGCAGGTGTCGATGGCTTGCTAAGTGCCTTGGGCGTCCCTGGACGAATCGACCTTTTAAACTCGACAATGGGACGTACTGGCTCTCGCATTGTGGAGACAGCATATCTCGCCGACTTGATGGTGGAATGGGTAGGAGACCTGATTTCAGCCATTAAGGAAGGCGATGCCGCTACCTTCGTCGAAGCTGAACAGCACTCCGGCTCGGGCAGCGGGATGTGGGAAGCGCCTCGTGGTGCCCTGTACCATCATATGGAAGTAAAGAACGACATTATCGAAGAGTATCAGATCATCATCCCCTCGACCTGGAATATATCGCCTCGCGATGAGAAGGGTCGGAGGGGCCCGATGGAAGAAGCCTTGATGGGCCTGCCTGTCGAGGATGTAATGAAACCTATTCATGCTCTCCGTGCTGTGCACAGCTTTGACCCCTGCGTAGCCTGTGCAGTCCATGTCAGTGAACCGGCAACAGGCAAGAAGTTTACTGTTGTCACGAGCCCCTGGGGGGTGAAGTAAATGGCACATTTAGCCCATTACCGCGAAGCACATCCGCTACCTTATGTGATCACTCACTGGATTAATCTGATTGCCATGATAATCCTCGTCTTCACAGGTTTTGTAATTCACTTCCCGTTCTTGCCAAGGATTATGGGAATCTGTCGTGGTGCTCACTTGTTTGCAGCTTTTGTACTGGTTGCCAACATGTTGTTCCGTATCATATCCGCATTCTTCATCAAGTCTGCGCCAGCTATGGGAACTCGTGAGCAAGTCCGAGACATATTTAGCTTTATGCCTCAAAAAGACAACCGTCACCAGTTGGTGCCATGGTTGAAGTATTACCTGTTTTTCAAGAAAGACCATCCTTTGAGCGGTAAATACGGCGTTCCCCAAAAAATAGCTTACTTGGCTATCCCTGTCCTGATTTGCTTTATCGCTTTTACTGGCCTTTGCCTATGGGTGCCGACCAGTGAGTGGGCCTTATTGGCTTGGGTCACCGATTTGATCGGCGGAGTGATGAACATGCGTATCGTTCATTACATGACGATGTGGGTCTTCCTCATTTTCATCGCTTTGCATATCTATCTGTCTGCAGTAAACGGCAAAGAGCCCTTAGCCATGATCTTCTTCTGGAAGGAACATGGTGGAATGGTCTATGACATGAAAGTCAAGAACATAGTTGGAGAAGACAAACTCGAAGACCACGCCTAATGCTTTAATATGCTTCTTGGCTAGGCCTAAATAATAAATAATCAAATCAGCGTCTTTATGGCGCTGTTTTGATTATTGTCTAATAGCCTTGTTTGTTTACAACCAATCAATCGATATGGAGAGAATGCCAGTGTTTCAACCTCGAGTAGAAAAACCTAGCGCCTTGATAAAAACCTTCTTTAGGCTTTTTCTAGCAGCAAGCACATTCGTCTATTTTGGGGTATTCGTAACCGTGGGCGCCTATGCCGAACAGACGATAAGCATTTACCAAGGCCAGCCCATGAGAGCTATGCAGTCAAGCATTCAGGCTGCTATCGATATTGTAGGGGCTGGCGGCACTGGTATAGTTATCGTCAAAGGATCGAATACCTCTGCCGAGGGCGGTATAAGGCTTACAATCCCAAACGGCATAACGCTTGTCTGGTCTGCCGAACTGGTTGTCAGCAAGATCCCAAACACTGGGCCCAGCACTGGTTTAGAGGTCTTGACGCTTGAAGGCTCAGGTAGTCTGGAACTGACAGACGAGGCGTATATCGAAAGCTCGGCTGTTGCCTCCACGACAATCTTCATAACGAGTGAGAGTCCCAATTTCAACCTCAATATGAAAGGCGGGCAAGTCGTCTCTAGCGGAGAAGACTCGATTGCCATAAACCCCGAAAGTGGGGGCCTATATATCACTGGAGGCAAGATCGTTGCTTCCGGTGACCGGAGCATCGGGGTCTTATGCAAAACAGCTAGCCTTAGCCTCTCCAAACAAGCAGTGCTCGTCTGCAGCGGTAAAGGGGCTCGCGGTATTCGCTCCAACGAGGGTGATCTGAGCATTTTCGGTGGCAGCATCGTTGTCGAGTCCATTGATAGTATTGGCATCGAGAACCTAGAAGGCCTGACCAACATCACCGGTGGAGAAATACTGGTCAGTGCCGACAAGGGCAAGGCTGTTGTTGCAGAGTCCGGCACCATCAGGCTAAACGGCGGGACAATCCGAACTGAGGCCGATCTCAACATAGCCATTGAAAACACCCATGGCTTGATATCTGTCGCGAGCGGAACCGTCAATGTCAACGGCAGCCGTAGTACGGCCCTACAGACAGAATCGGGAAAAATCAGCCTGACAGGCGGCAAGATAAACGTCGAACAGGCAGACAGCTATGCGATATCACTTCGTGGCCATGGTGCAGCAGCGTATTTGAATGGCACTGTCAATGGCGCTCTGTACTGCAAAGACGAGAACTCCGGAGCGATCGTCGAAGTCCAAGGCTTCTCCCCTGTAAGCCAAGACAATGACACCGACCATGGCCTATCCGCCAAGGCCTGGGGAGACAGGATCGACGACAGTTGCCGATACTATTGGGACTTATCTGGAGAAAACCCTGTGATTGTCTTTTCCTACTGGAAGGGCAGCGTTGTCCATAAACTAGACTGGCAATACCTAGGCTCCCCAAATAACCAACCGGGCCTAAATGGGCAACAGGTTACTGACTCCAATGAGAGCCAAACTGCTGCAGTCTCCTCGGATGCCCTGACCCTGATAGCCTGGCTGGCGGTTGCCTTGTTGGTTTTGGGAGGATTTGTTTTAATCGTCCGACGTAGAAGAGTGACTAAACAGCCAACTAGGGACGAATAGACAACGCGGGGCAGTTACCATCAACTGCCCCGCGAATTCTTTACTTAATGCCTTTTAAACTAGGATCTACTTATAGAAGTCCTTACCGTATTCGGCAACCTCTGTTTGTAAGACCTCGTTCCAATGCGCTGTTAAAGTGTCGTTCCTGCTTCTTGGGGTATAGGCAGCTGCGAACATGTAGCCTCCCTTGCGGGCATACTTGTCCAAAGCGTCTCTAGCTGACTGACGGATCTCCTCGTCTGTCACATCAAGCTCAGTCAGACGTCCTCTGCCTTCCCAACCGCCGCCAATAACCATATGGCGGCCAAAGCGGGCTTGGATGCCTTCGATATCGTTGGACAGCTGTACTGGCTCCCAGCTGCAAACACCGATTCTCACCAGGTCAGGAATGAAGTCCTCGCCACGGCCACAAAGATGCATGTTGACCGGCAAGCCCCGCTCTATGCCTAGATATGCATATTCTCTGAAGATGGGAATCAAGAACTCCCTGTACATCTCAGGTGAAATGAAGGGGTTTCTTTCTGCTGCCGCATCGTCACCCAACGAAATAACGTCAGGCTTGATAACATCAATGACTTGTTTGGCAATGGGCATATAGAAGTCGAAGAAGAACTGAAGCAGCTCTTTGACATAATCAGGTTCCTCGAGCATTGCTGCCAAGCCTTCTGAAAAGCCCATTAGGTTCATCAATTGCAAGAATGTTCCACCGCCAGGCCCATACCAAAGGGAGGTAGTCGAACGGTCAAAGGCCAGGTTCTTTAAAGCTTCTTCAGCTGCTGCCTTCCAGTCGACATCCTTTAGCCTGTCTGGGATCTTTATTACGTCTCCCCATTTAGTGATGTCTTTTAATATGAACTCGTTAGGGGTCGGCAATGAAAAGCCACCGACCTCTTCTACTGCTGTGTAAGGAACACCCCAGAGATCTTTAAAACCGGTCTCTGACCTATCACCCATCAAAGGAGCCATCATGATGCCCATATTCGGTGGAGGACCTTCCACACCGGGCAAGGGTCCGTAGTATGAGTAGGAGGGAACCCATTCAGGTATTTGCCCGTTCAATACCCTCAGTAGGTTTTCTTTCGGTGTCAGTGTTGCCATGCTTTCCATCCTTTCCGATATTCGGAATACCGATATTTGCTATATCATCACTCAATTTAAACTGAGCAGTAATGATCCGTCAATTGAATAATCTAAACTACCTGAAATTGCATTTCATCCAAGACCTTGGGTGTGCAATATGCTTCACAATCACATTGTCATAGGTATCTCGGCAATGTCTTTTAGCGGCTCGGTCAAAACCATGCCATATACCTCTGTCAGTACCTTATAGGCGTCTTCAGCCGTTTCGAGGGGGGTTTCTATGCGTTCTTTGTTCACAGTACGCCTAAAAATACTGCCGTCTACTGATATTGCCCCGTCCTCAGTACGTAAATTGGCTATGCGTTTGACCCTAAAGCCAGTCATTGCCATAGTCGTGTTATAGGCAACAAAATCGACAGCCGGAAAGGGGTCAGGGATAAACAAGAGCTCTGGGCCAGGCCCGTCGTCTTTATGACGCATAATGATCTTATGGTTATACGGACGGTCTTCGACATGGAAATCGACATCACGGATCCGTTGTACTTCGGGATCGTCTACACAGATAGAAGCACCTGCTGCGCTTGTCATGCCGAACCCGACATCAGCAAAGTGCCGTTTACCATCGATCATCACAATCGCTGCCCGGTGGGCGATAGCAGGCGTAAACCCTTCTCCACCGCTGACTATGCGTACGCCAATTGGATAGACTTCGAATCCCACTTCTTGGAGAAGCGCTGTAAATATCGCATTCAGCTCAAAGCAATAACCGCCGCGATGCCTTGTCACAACCTTGTCAAACAATTCTTCGACTCCGAAATCGACGTTGATATCGTAGTCAAAAAGATCGATGTTCTCGAAAGGCACATTAGTTAAATGGGCCCATAACAGCATGTCCAAGCCATCACGGTTCAAGGGGATTTCTTGATTTTCCAGTCCAATGCGCTTTAGATACGCGTTTTTATCCGGCAGAGGCATAAAGTACTTTCCGTAGCGCGGCAGCAGATACTCGGGGATGTCAGCAAGAGTTACCATTACTTCTCCATTCTTTGATTAGCTAATCCGAAATGTAAATAAAATAAGCGCAAAACGGTATAAACCTTCATCATTTGACTATTCGTTAAGTCGCTGTTGCAACATCATACATGATTTATTTTATTACGTATAAGTCAAAACACCAGTGTGTTGTAAAAGCAACAGAAATCGCTTTGCTATCAATAAACTATAGAAAACTCAGACTACTCACTAGCTTTATTTGTTATATTCATTAGTAATAGAAAATATGTGGGAGAGAAGAGTGAGAGGTAAAACTCTTCCCTCCCTTGATAAAACCCTTCCCATTGGGGGAATGGCAAGGGCCAAACTAAAAGACACAGGTTTCTCACTTGCTGAGCCTATGTGTACGATTCCCCTGCTATGACACAAAAGCTACCGAAACCTTGTCTTTGATAATTGACGAATCACTGTCTTTTAAGAACCTCACTCCTGATTTGCAGCTGATTTTACACCAATACCATAGTCAATAGGTACTTTCATTAACATCAATCAAGAAAATTTACGTCAGTTTGTTCATTATGTTTTACTTTTTACCATATTTGTCGAAATAAGGGCCAGTTACTATTTGCGCTAGATGCTTAATTGGAGCTAAAGCCCATTGATCAGTTCTAATACAGGTTGTAGTATTCTTTGGACTTGTTCTTCTGAGATTGCCTCGTTTTCAGCATGTAGGACCTGAGTCAGTAAATCGTCAAGGCTTTTATCAATAGGAGCTTTCATATACACGTTCTTAATAGTCGCTTCATATTTACTAGCAATTTTGTTATTTACCATAATAGCCCCCGAAGTTAGTTTATCTCTTGCAAACAGGCAGGTACTTGCTTTTTTACGCCCAAACCTTTTGCCTATGACAATAGTTTTCTCAAGGTGTTGATTTTGATAGTCTGGGCAGGGGTGGGCTTGTTAAAAAAGCAGTCACCAAAAAATCAAATACCAGCTGGGTCGAGGGTCTCTGATTGTGGGTGTATTGGCTTTTAGCTTACTTATAAAGAATTGATACGCTTAGCTATACGTTTATAAGTAAAACACTTAGAGAAAACCAACTGGATTATTATCAACACCTTGGAAAACCCGCTCAATATAAAGATGGTTCGATTTGAGTTTTCACAACAAACAACCGCAATAAATAAACCGCTTTATGCCGAAAACAGCTGTTTCATTGGTTTTCCCCATTAATGCTTTGGTTTTTTATACGCAAAGTTCGCCGCCGGCATACATCAGTCTGTCTTCATTCAAGCCCATTTCTATTAACGCACGAGCCAGATGAAACCGTCTATGCAAATCATGGGAGCAGCTTTTGCCTTGCCCGAACAGAAAACCAGCCTGGACAGCAAGTAATCCAGGCTGGTTGATTGCGTGAGGATATGACTGGACTGTTTATCGAATAGCGTTAGGGCTTAGGTGTGCCGCAGTTCGAACAGAAGTTGCCGTGATTGTCAGTTTTGCCGCAATTTGGGCAGACCCAACTTGCCGGGGCAGGTTTGGCAGTGCCGCAATTCGAACAGAAGTTGCCATGGTTATCAGCCTGGCCACAAGCAGGGCAGACCCAGGCATCGTCTGGGGCGCTAGTAACAGCAGTATCAAAGCCTGGGGTCTGGACTGGCTGTCCACTTGGCGGAGGTGCTTGCTCGAAAGCGCTTGGAGCCTGTTCAGCGGGGACAGTGCCTGGCACTGCAGTTCCTGGCACTGGCGCAAATCCTCCATTGTCTGCAACAGGGTAATTCATGGTATTTGCCTGTCCGCTGCCAAGGTTGCCTTGCGAAATCATCTCGGCTGCAGTTGAAGCAGTGCCTCCACATTGGCTAGCCATACCCAAACCAAGAAAACCGATCGCAGCACCACCCTCGTTCTCAGCAGCTGACCGCATAGCGTCTGCTTGGGCAGCAACCAAGGCAGCCCCTGCCATCCCTGGGTCACGGAGGCTTTTCATAGCTTGAAGGTCTTTGATGCGTTTTTCGTCCTCATCGGTTATTGAGACTGAGTTGACTGCAAACGAGATCACTTCCAAGCCACGCAGGTCACGCCATTTTGACGATAAGACATCGTTTATCTCGTCAGCTATCTGCATAGCATGTCCAGGCAATGCCGAATAACGGATCCCTTGCGCTGATATTCGCGACAAGGCAATATTTAGGCTGGTTAACAGCTCAGACTTCAGTTGGCTGTCGATCATGTCTCGAGTATAGTCGCCTTCGACATTCCCAGCGACATTTTGATAAAACAAGATGGGGTTAGTCATCTTATAGGAGAACTCCCCGTTACAACGGAGGTCGACATCCATGTCCAGGCCGATATCAGCATCGACTACCCGATAGGCAATCGGCTCAGCTGTGCCATATTTATTGCCAACAAGCTCTTTGATGTTGAAGTAATACACCCTTTGTTCCTGGTATACCCCACCACCATATGTAAAACGCTGCAGTGCATCAGCAAATGTGAGCCCAATGTTAGGAGCAAGCGCAGCTGCATCAGCAAAAATGCTTGGAGTGGTGGATTGATTGAAGGTATAGCGTCCAGGATCGGCTGCAAAATCAACAATAACCCCATTATTGACCAGAGCTACAGCTTGACCTTCAGCAACTACAATACCTGAGCCATTGCTTATTAGATTGTCCGAGCCGCTCGTATTAGAACTCCTGCCGTTAATGACCTTTCGGCCTTTGGTTACCAACACATCGTTGGGCAGCGAGTCCATCGTAAAGTATTCCAACCATACATCGCCTAGAACGCCTCCAGCTGCTGCACCTATTGCTTTCATTAATCCCATACATTTACCTCTTTCAAAACCGTATCGTTTTATAAATAACCGCTTCTTCTTTAAAAAAAGCAGCGGTTTTCTCCATATTTTAAAACTTGCCGCCTCCACCGCCATGTGTACGTCCAGAGGAGCTTTCATGTCCACCAAAGCCGCCGCTGCTGCTTCTGCTGCTACTGTCCCTATCGCCAAAGCTACTGCTACTGCTTGAAATTGCTGTACGGCTGACACTCTCGCGGACGTATGTCTCTGATTGGCTACGCAGCATCAGCGCCGAGGCCAATCCTGCCAGCATAAGCCCCGCCACCGCTGGCGGGTTGTCTACCCTAGCGCCTGGCGGCGAATTGCCGTAGGCATCATTGATGCGTGTTTGTGCTGATTGGAGGTAGGGCTTGGCGCCTTCACTGAAACGCACCGTCCTATGCGCAGACATCCTGCTGGCTGTTATGATGCCAGAGACCACCGCTCCAGTAATGACACTGTTCAACAGCCATGTCAGAAAGCCTCCCAGCGTGACAAACTGGCGGGATGTCGAGTCCCCAGGGCGATAAACATCGCCCGAAGGCGGGTCCATCTGCATCAAAGCCGCCGAATTGTAGCCGAACCTTTCAAAGGCCTTGTAGTACTGGCCGTCGCTTAAATAGCCTAAAACGTCGCTCATCAGTTTGTTCAGACGCGATTCGGTGAGCTGTTCATAGGCTGTGCCATGGGTGGTGACCCACCAGTCCCGCTCCTCCATGCTGACCAAAAGCATAAGACCGTCATCGTTTGGGCCATAGCCGTAACCGTTGTAGTCGTAGAAATCGTCTGCGTAATCCATTGCGGACTTGCCTTCCAGGCCATCGACTGTGACCACGGCGATCTCACAGAAGTTCTCTTCGCTCAAACGGTCAAAAAGCTCGATTAACGCTTTAACCTCAGAGTCAGACAAAAGCCCCGCGTTGTCCACCATCAAAGGCAAGACACGCTCGACCGGTTGAAAACCAGCCTGCATCTGGGCATTGCCGACGTCCTGGCTAATGCCTGCCAGTGGGCTGGCTAAGGCCAGGCAAGGCGTGCACAAGAACAGTAATATAATAAATGTGGATAAAACCTTGCATATATGCAAATGCATGCATAATCTATCTGATCTTCTGAACTCCTCCAGGTATTTTTTGTGTTGCTGGCCGACTGGCGTTCGAGTAGTTCCCACCATTAGCCACCCATCCAGCCTAGGGCGAAGGAAGCGACCAGCACAAGGGCTAGGATAATTGCTGCAATTTTGGCAAAACTTGCCAGCATGACGCTTTTATCCACAGGTAGATCCCCTACCAAACGGCCCGTCTGGCCGTTCATGGCAAATGAGTAGACCTTGCCTTCATGCGTGGAAGAGAGCATCCATACTGGTAGTAATGCATAGTAACAATGAGCATTCAAAAAAGCGAACTTGATCTCTTGCTTAGAGACAGTCGAGTAGCCGTTGATTGAGCTCGAAACGACATCCTCTGCTGTAGACCTCATGCGCTCTTGGGCGCGTAGCAGGGCAAAGTCGGCGCTGACATCGTAGATATTGGCTGAATATCCCGCTAAGTAAGCAGTCTGAAAAGGCACCAGCTGTGTGTAGTCAAAGGGCTCGATGGACTCCATCAGATCATCGGCAAGCCGAAACGACCCGTCCACCGGGACATGCACGAACTCGATGGTCCCTGCCCTGTTTACGGTGTAGTACCTGGTTTCTGTATAACGGTACTTGTTATCGGAGTAGTTACGCACGCGTGTGCAGTTGTAGACAGCATCGGCATCGACGACCGAGTCGAACAGCCAAAAAGGCGCATACACCCCTTTGATCTCGTCAATNCGGTTTAAGTCNGTAAAATTCTTAGGTAGAAACGGCTTGCCCTTGTAATGCCTTAACAAAGCTTCNTTTGCATCATTTTTCGTCAAATAAAAAGGCAGGACCAGGTCAGGCTTCAAATAGCCTGAGAACCTTTCGGTGATGACCACCGGATTGCCGCAATANGGACAGCTGGTAGTGCCCAAGGTCTCATCTGATACAATTGCACCAGCACATGTCGAGCAGGTATAGACGAACATTCCCTCCTGTTCGTCTTCGGTCCAAGACTGGCTTGGCATTACCCAATCGACGCGCTGACTGGGGTTTGGAGGCAAAGCGTCCAAAACGTCATCGATACGCTCAAGCTCTGAGACATCATAGACCGAGTCACAGTAAGGGCATTTCATAGTTTGCAACGAGCTGTCGAACTCTAGCCGCCCAGCACAACTGGGACACTTGTAAGTAATCGTAGACATGTTGGGAATGATATCAGAATTAAGATGTATTATAGTCGGCAATCAGTGTACATTTCATAACCAGTTTGAGAGGAAAACCATGTCCAAAAGCAAATACAAGTCACGCTCAA
>JGI24702J35022_10000237_pt1 | contig 31533 bp, 30 predicted proteins | sample TergutTh196P4_FD_35022 | JGI IMG/M metagenome (IMG submission 35022) | reverse complement strand
CCATATTTTGTCAGCCGACCGTCGCGACCACCCCGTCACGCCTTCGGCGTGCCACCCCTCCACAGGAGGGGAATTTAGCACTCCGAGGAAACGACTGGGGTTTAGCCAAAAATGAATGACATTACACTTGTGGGTAAACCTGAGATCCAAGGAGGGGAATACATTTCGCTCTATCAGACGTTGTTCGCCGGTTTTTCGGTGTGGTGGGCGATGACGAGAGAGACCAGGGCGAGCACGACATAGGCTCCGATGAGCGGGATGACCGTGCCGTTGAACATGAACCCGATTGCCTGCCCGATCAATGTGCCGCCGATCGTGGAGACAAATCCGGCCATCGACGAGGCCGTTCCCGCGATATGGCCCATGGGTTCCATCGCCAGGGCGTTGAGATTGGCGGCGAGAAGGCCGAATGTAAACACGCTTGCGCCCTGCAACAGCATGAACACGAGCAGGGTTTCATGTCCGGCGAGCATGATTCCCAGATGGAAGAGATTGATGACGACAATCGCTTTTAGCCCGGTCACGCTGAGGCGTCGCATGCCGACGCGGCGAACGAGTTTCGAGTTGACGAAAGCAGCCAGTCCGGTGGTGAGCGCAATGGCGGCGAAGAGCAGTGGAAAGGCGCGTCCGGCATTGAACACGTCGACAAAAATCTGTTGCGACGAAAAAATGAAACCGATGTGCGCGCCGAACACGAGGGAGACCGCCATCATGTACCCCACGAAACGGCGGGTCGTCAGGGTTTGACGATAGGCGCAATAGATCGAACGGGGCGTAAGCGGCATGCGGCGTTCAGGCGGCAGGGTTTCCGACAATCTTCTGATCGCCCATGCCAGCAGCGCAATACCTGCCGCCACCAGCATGCCGAATACCCAGTTCCAGCCGGGGGCGACCATCAGGACGAGTTGACCGAGCGAAGGTGCGAGCACCGGCACGACCATGAAGATCATGATAGCCAATGACATGACTTTCGCCATTCTTGCGCCTGCGTAGCAGTCGCGGACCATCGAAGTCGCCATCACCCGAGGCGCGCCCGCGCCGATGCCTTGCAAGACGCGGGCCGCGAGCAGGGTTGCAAAGGAGTCGGCGATCATCGTCAGGATGCCCGCGAAGATGAACAGGATGAGTCCCACGACGAGGATCGGTTTACGACCGAAGCGGTCGGCGAGCGGGCCGTAGAAAAGCTGTGAAAACCCGATTCCGATGAAGAAGGCGGTAATCACGGCCTGCGCCTGATTGGGATCGGCGAGCTTGAAATCGGCATACAAGAGCGGCAGCGCCGGCAGCATGATGTCGATAGACATTGCGCTGAGCGCCATGCAGGCGGCGATGAAGCCGACGAATTCGCCAAAGGTCATTGTCTGGCGTAATTTGGGAGGCATGGAATTTGACTGGGATGTTCCGGCGGATCTCGCGTTTGTTTGGTTTTTCGACCTGAACTTTATGGACTGACAGTCTGTAGTCGGAGGCGAGCGTGCAAACCCCGATAGTGAGAAAGAATAAGAATATGAGACATGGGCGCAAATGTCAAGTGGGTGACAACTTTCTAGTCGAGGAACAATGACCGTAATACTGACTCCGATTTGAAACCCCGGCCTTCAGGCCGTGACAACCTGGTTTACCATGATTGTCTACTCGCGTGACTTCGAGCATGATTCTTGCATCGAGTCGTTTGATTTGTTCTCGAATGTAATTCGTAACCTGGCCGGAAAGATAGCGCGGGCTATTCTGTGCATGTTACCTGTTTATTTCTCAAGTTGAGCGATCCCGAGTCGACGAAAAAGAATGAAGAATATGAAAAAGAGCACAGGGGTAAACGTAAAAAACGTGTGGAGGAATAGGGCTGAAGTTCAACCAACGAAGGAGAAAATGATAAAAAATTTTTGAAGCCCGCGTAGGTTGATAGCTTCACGTGCGCCTGGGCGGTATTGAGAAGGAGGCAGGCAGCCTGAACACCCAACTCCCTCTGCAATACCGATACCGCTATTTGTTTGCAGCTTTGGTGTTCTTGTCGTCGTACCAGGCGAAGTATTGGCGCACGCCTTTGCGCCCGGACTCCAGGAGAGCCTCCTTGGTCTTCCTGGAAAGGGAAAAGTCGGTAGCGCCCACGCCCAAGGTGTCGATATAAATGGTTCGCTGCCAGTCGTCACCGTGCAGATGCTGGTTGTTCTGACCGTCTATAAAGCAGAGAACCACGGCAGTCATGAAGTCGAAAAGGTCATCGATCTTGCGGTGCGCTGGCTCGGCATGATCTCTGAACAGGGCTATTTCCTCTTCCGAGTCCAGCCGAAAGCCGAGAGTTTCCTTGTTGTAAATGTAGGGAGAACTCTCCGGGTGCTTTTTGAGAAACTGCTTATTTTCCGTCTCGTAGTAATCGGTTGCCTTGCCCCCAGCCGGGGTAGTGAGGTATTTTTTTCGATCGAAAAGCTTGATCGGGTAGTTGTCCAGAACGCCGCCGTCCACGTACACGTCGCCGCGCATGCTCCTCCTGGCCGCAAAAAAGAAGGGAATGGACATGGAAAAACGCACCGCGTCGGCGATGCAGACATCCGGCGATTTTTCCTCGCACATGATCTCGGAAAAGCCCGTGGAGAGGTTGGTGACCATGAAATACGGTTCCCGAAAGCCTTTTTCCTTGTCAGCCATTTTTCGCACCTGACGGAAGGTGATATCGGCGCTGCCTGTCTTGTTCTTGATCAGATTGCCGATCCATTTCCGGAAAAAATCGCCCTTGTACCAGCCGAAATCGTTCTTGAGTCGCTTGATGTCGCGCAGGACGCCCCAGGAGGAGTCCATGAACTTCTTGAAATCCATATCCAGAAGAATCTTCAAAATCTCTTCCCGTGTGTAGCCGAGCGCCACAAGGGCGGCTACGATGGCACCGGCCGAAGCGCCGCCTACCCGTTTGATATTGGACAGAATTCCCCTGTTGTCCAATTCCTCGAGCGCGCCCACATAGGCGACGCCCTTGACGCCGCCGCCTTCAAACACAAGGTTGGTGAAATGGTATGACATTTTTCCTCCTTATATTACGTATGAAAAGCATCAGTATAGTGTACCGGCGGGCAGCCTGGGCAATGGGATGCGGCAACCGTATCAATCGGGCGAAAAACCCAATAAAGTAAACCTTCGAGGGGAGGATACAATTTGTTACGATCCGCATCATCGCAGGCGTTTTTCGCAGAGAAATTTATGCCATACTGAAAGCGTTTTGGGCTGCTACGAAAAGTAAGGTTTGGCCCGTGTTCAGGATGGAGAAAGTCGTGATGAAACATTCCAGTATTCCTTTCCTAGCGGTGGCGCTGCTTGCCTCGTGCCTCGCAGGTTGCGCGACGGAAAGCCACAGAAGCCTGGCCGTCGAGCAGACGCAAAGCGCCAGGACGCATTTCAGAGGTGAGCGTTCGCCCATCGCAGTCGGCAAGTTCGACAACCGTTCCAGCTTCATGCGCGGGCTTTTCTCGGATGGCGTGGATCGGCTGGGTAGCCAGGCCAAGACCATTCTCATCACCCACTTGCAGCAAACCAACCGCTTCACCGTGCTCGACCGCGACAACATGGAGGAGGCGAGGCTGGAAGCCAAAATCCGCAAGGAAGCCCAGGAATTGAAGGGCGCGGCTTATGTCATTACCGGGGATGTGTCGGAATTTGGCCGCAAGGAAGTGGGCGATCATCAATTGTTCGGCATCCTGGGGCGCGGCAAGAAGCAGATTGCTTACGCCAAGGTCAGCCTCAACGTCGTCGACATCCGCACCACCGAGGTGGTCTATTCGGTGCAGGGCGCGGGCGAATACGAGCTTTCCAACCGGGAAGTCATCGGTTTCGGCGGCACGTCCGGCTATGATTCCACCCTGAACGGCAAGGTGCTCGACCTGGCAATCCGTGAGGCGGTCGACGAGCTGACCAGCGCGATCGACAGCGGCGCATGGAAACCAGTGGGCAGGTGAGCTTGATGAGCATGCGTTTTGCCTGCCGCGTTTTTTCGGCCCTCGTTTTTGCCGCCTGTCTTGTCGGGTGCGCAAGCAAGCCCGAGACGCTTTATGCCTGGGGGAGTTACGAATCGCAGGTCTACGCGCACCTGAAAGGAGAAAGCCGGGAAGCGCAGATCGAGGCGTTGGAACGCGATCAGGAAAAAATCGAGGCCAGCGGCAAGACCGCCCCGCCGGGTTTCTATGCTCACCTGGGCTTGCTGTACGCGGAGACCGGCAACGACGCGAAGGCCGTTGCCTGTTTCGAGACGGAAAAGGTTCGTTTTCCGGAAGCCGCTGCCTATATGGATTTTCTTCTCGGAAAATACGGAAAATAAGTGCCGCACATCATGAACCCTTCATCCATATCGTTTTCCGCTCGCGACGCGCGCCTCATGGCAGCGTTGGGCGCCGCGCTCCTGCTTTGCGCCTGTGCCACCCCGGTCGCGCAGATCGACTACACCGCTTTCCGGGAGAGCCGTCCGCGTTCCATCCTGGTGATGCCGCCGGTCAACCAGTCTCCGGAAATCAAGGCGACGGAAACCTTTCTTGCCACTTCCACCGTTCCTCTGGCCGAATCCGGGTATTACGTGATTCCGGTGACCCTTTCGGAAGAGACATTCAAACAGAACGGCGTGACCGTTGCCGAAGAGGCGCACGCGATCGAATTGGGCAAATTGCGCGAAATCTTCGGTGCGGACGCGGCCCTGTACATCACGGTCACCCGCTTCGGCGTGAGCTATCGCCTGATTAGCAGCGTGGTGGAAGCAGCGGCTTCCGGGAAACTCGTCGACCTCAGAAGCGGTCAGGAATTATGGTCCGGTCAGGCCGTTGCGGTGATAGACAGCAGTAACAACAGCGGCGGGGGACTTATCGGCGCGCTGGTGAGTGCGATCGTCAATCAGATCGCCAATACCGTGGCGAACAAATCGCATGACGTAGGCAGGATGGCAAACTATCAGCTTCTTTTTGCCGGGCGTCAGAACAGCATCCTGTTCGGGCCGTATCATCCCAAATTTGAAACGGATTGAAACCCGCCTCTTCATTGCCTTGTGGCCGGACGAGGCCATCCGTCGCAGCCTTGCCGGTTACCGTGACCTCTGGCATTGGCAGGGCCGTCCGGCGCGGGTGCGCGACGGTAAGCTCCACATCACGCTTCACTTTCTCGGCAACGTGGCGTCTGCTCGTTTGCCCGAACTGCGGGCAGCCCTCGCCGTGCCGTGCGCCGCGTTCGATCTCGTCCTTGGTCGTCCGGCGCTCTGGCCGCGCGGCATTGCGGTCATCGAGCCGCTGGCCGTTCCCGATGAATTGATCTCGCTGCATGGCGCGTTGAAAGAAGCCCTATGCGGGCTCGGCTTGCCCGTGGAGTCGCGCCCGTTTCGTCCGCATGTCTCGCTTGCCCGCCATGCGCAACAGGCCGGTTTTCCTGCGCAAGTGTTGAACGTCATCTGGCGCGTCGAGGGCTACGCGCTACTGGAGAGCAGGCTGGAGTCGGGAGAATACCGGGTGTTGGAAAGCTATCCGGCAGGAGTTCCCCATGCTTGATTTCCCGGAAGAATTGCCCGTTTCCGCGCGCCGGGACGAAATCGCGGCTGCGATTCTTGCGCATCAGGTCATCATCGTCTGCGGCGAAACCGGCTCCGGCAAAACCACCCAGTTGCCCAAGATTTGCCTCGCCATCGGGCGCGGTGTGGCGGGCCTGATCGGGCACACGCAGCCACGGCGCATCGCCGCGCGGGCCACTGCCAGCCGCATTGCGCAGGAATTGGGCAGCCCGCTTGGGCAAATCGTGGGCTACAAGATTCGTTTCACCGATCGCGTCGGGGCGCAGAGCCGCATCAAGCTGATGACAGACGGCATCCTGCTGGCTGAAACACAGGGCGATCCGCTGCTTGCGGCCTATGACACATTGATTATCGACGAGGCACACGAACGCAGCCTCAACATTGATTTTCTTCTTGGTTACCTCAAAGCGCTGCTGCCACGTCGCCCCGATTTGAAGCTGATTATCACTTCCGCAACACTCGACGCGGAACGTTTCGCCCGTCACTTCGCAGACGCGACGGGCGTGCCCGCGCCGGTGATCGAGGTTTCCGGACGGCTGTATCCGATCGAGGTGCGCTATCGGCCCGTCGAGGAGGAGGAAGTCCCTGACCTCGATGATGTTCCCGAGCGTCGGCAGAGGAGCCGCCACCCGCCGGGCCGCCCCAAGGGTGGCGACGCCCCCTTGGGGGGCAGCGAGCGAAGCGAGCGTGGGGGTCGTTCCAACTCGCGCGACCTGTTCGACGCGCTGGTCGATGCCGTCGATGAAGCGCAACGTTGCGGCCCCGGCGATGTGCTCGTCTTTCTGCCGGGCGAGCGGGAAATCCGTGAGGCTGCCGAGGCGCTTGCCAAGTATCGGCTGCTGCCCGGCAGCGAGATTTTGCCGCTCTTCGCGCGACAGTCGGCGCAGGAACAGGCGCGCGTGTTCGCGCCTTCCGGCGGGCGGCGGGTGGTGTTGGCAACGAACGTGGCGGAAACTTCGCTCACCGTGCCGGGGGTGCGCTACGTAGTTGATACGGGGTTGGCGCGGATCAAACGCTATTCGCCGCGCAACAAGGTGGAGCAGTTGCGGATCGAGAACATCGCGCAAGCGTCGATCCAGCAACGTGCCGGACGCTGCGGTCGCGTGATGGATGGCATCTGTTTCCGGCTCTTCGATGAAGAGGATTTCAAACGCCGCCCAGCGCATACCGATCCCGAAATCCTGCGCTCCTCGCTGGCTGGGGTGATCCTGCGCATGAAGGCGCTTGGCCTGGGAGAGGTGGAGGATTTCCCCTTCGTCGATCCGCCCGGTTCCAGGCTAATCAGCGACGGTTACACGCTCCTGGCGGAATTGGGCGCTATTGAGAGCGAAAGTGTAGAGCGTGCTTTGACCTTGATCGGACGCGAACTGGCAAAACTACCCCTCGACCCGCGTATCGCCCGCATGATGTTGGCCGCGCGCGAGCGCGGGGCGCTGGAGGAAGTGCTGGTGATTGCCGCTGCGCTCTCCACGCAAGACCCGCGCGAACGTCCGCAGGAAAAAGCTGGCGCGGCAGATCAGGCGCATGCGACCTTCCGCGGCGCGGAGCAGGACGCGCGCTCCGAATTCCTCTGGTACTGGAACCTTTGGAAGGCGTGGAACGAAGTACAGCGCCACGAATCCGGCAACCAGCAGAAACAGTGGTGTCGTCGTCATTTTTTGTCTTGGCTGCGGATGCGCGAATGGAGGGATGTCCATAACCAGTTGCATACCCTGTGCGTGGAACACGGATGGAAGATAAATACCGTTCCCGCCCACTATGAGGCGATTCATAAATCGCTGCTTGCCGGGTTGCTCGGCAACATCGGCTGCAAATTGGAAGAAGCCGCCGCCACCGGCTCACAGGCGGGAAGCTATCTCGGCGCGCGTGGCATCAAGTTCTGGCCGCATCCAGGCTCAATGCTGGCAAAGAAGGCGGGCAAATGGATCATGGCCGCCGAACAGGTCGACACCTCGCGGCTCTTCGGGCGGTGTCTTGCTCGCATCGAGCCGGAATGGGTGGAGGAGGTGGGCGCGCATCTCATCCGGCGGCATGTGTTCGAACCGCACTGGTCGAAAAGCGCAGGCCGCGTGCAGGCATGGGAGCGGGGCGTTCTTTACGGGCTGGTGATCTGGCCGCGTCGGGGTGTGTCGTATCGCAATGTCGATCCCGCCCTGTGCCGCGAACTGTTCATCCGCGAAGGGTTGGTAGCAGGCGAAATCGCCGAAGGTCCGGCGCGCTCGATGGGCTTTCTGGCCCATAACCTCGGGCTGGTCGCGGAAATCGAAAGACTGGAGCACAAGACCCGACGGCCCGACGTGCTCGTCGATGAAACCCTGATCGAAGCCTTCTACGACAGCAAGATCCCCGCCGACATCGTCGATCTTGCCGGTTTCGAGCATTGGCGCAAGGCGGCAGAAAAGAACGCGCCGAAACTCCTCTATCTCACGCGCGAACAACTGATGCGCCATGAAGCCGGGGGCGTGACCAGTGAACGCTTTCCACCCGCGCTCGACGTGCTCGGCCAGAAGCTCAAATTCGATTACAAGCACGAACCGGGGGATGCCGACGACGGGATTACCCTGACCGTGCCGCTGGCGATGCTCAACCAGATCAGCGCGCACCGTTGCGAATGGCTGGTTCCGGGATTGCTGGAGGAAAAGGTGGTCGCGCTGCTCAAGACCGTGCCGCAAAAAATCCGTCATCGGCTGCAACCGATAGCCGAGAGCGCGGCGGTTTTCGTGGCGGCTTTCGAGAACGGCGAATTCGGGAAGGACGATGCTGCGCTTTTGAAAACGCTCCAGTATTTTGTAGAGGAGCGCGTACACCTCAAATTGCCGCTGGAGAGTTTTCGCCCGGAAAACCTGCCCCCGCACAGCTTCATGAATTTTCGGGTTATCGACGAACATGGGCGCGTGCTCGGACAGTCCCGGCAGTTGAGTGAACTGCGCGCCCGGTTCAGGGATCGCGTGGCGGCGCGCTTCGAGGCGGTGGTTTCGTCTCCCGCGAGCGGGAGAGGGGAGAAATCCGGCTTCACCGCATGGACTTTCGGCACACTCCCCGAACTGCTCGAACTCGACATCGACGGACACGAGGTCATCGGCTTTCCTGCCCTGCGCGACGACGGTGACAGCGTCTCACTGCGTCCGTTCGATACCCCCGAGGAAGCGGCACAGGTACACCGTCGCGGCCTGTTGCGGCTTTTTGCCCTCGCGCTCAAGGATCAGGTCAAAGCCATCGAACGTCTGCCGGGGCTGCGCGAACTGGCCTTGCAATACCGCGATTTCGGCAGCGAATCCGAGCTCAAGGCCCGTCTCGTCGAAGCCAGCCTTGCCCGTTGCTGCCTCGGCGGCCCATTGCCGGAAGACGACAGCACTTTCGAGCGCCGTTGCCGGGAAGCCCGCCCGCGCCTGACGCTGGTCGCGCAGGAATTCATGCGGCTTGCCGCGCAATTGCTGACGGACGCAACCGCCCTCCAGAAGCGTCTCGCGGCCCTGAACAAGGCTTTTCCCGATGCCGTCGCCGACATGCGCGCACAGGCTGCCGATCTCTTGCCGAAGGATTTCCTTACCGCTTTCGACTGGGAACGCCTCGCCCACTTTCCGCGCTATCTCAAGGCGGCGCTCATGCGCCTCGACAAACTGCGCCTTGATCCTGCCCGCGACGCAAAACTCATGTCCGAGTGGAAAACGCTGGCCCAACCCTGGCTACGCGAAACCGCCGCCCGTACCCGCAGCGGCCAGCCCGCTTCCGAACTGGAAGATTTTCGGTGGCTGCTCGAAGAGCTGCGCGTCAGCCTTTTCGCCCAAACCCTGAAGACCCCGATGCCGGTTTCGGTGAAGCGTTTGCAGAAGATCTGGGAGAGTCTGCTCAAGGTGAGATGAAATCCGTTTTTTTATGCTTCATCCATGCAAAATTTTACAGCGTTTGATAGAAAAACATCATATCGTTGAAAAAGGCCATTATTTTTCTTTATGAAAGCGTCTGGAAGCGCCAAGCATCCAGCGGCTTTCATTCTGGGTTCGTCTCCAATGCGGAGAAAATTGTCAAACCAGCGACTCTCGTCACTCTGAACGAGGGAAGCGTTGATCGGGAGAGAGTTGTGAATTTGTTCAGATCAAGCGTACGGGCAAGGACGTTGGAACAAAAAGTTGATGCTGTCGAGATGGAAAAGCAACGTTTGCATGAACAGATCTCGGTCATGGAGCACGACATTGGGGAGTTGCGCAGGGAATGCGAGTGCTCGAGCACCTCTGTGCATGACTCGAAGCAACTGCTGAAAAGCCTGGCGGTTTTCGGCGTTACCCTGCAAAAATCGCAGAGCTCGCTCGCTAGCATGGCCGAATCTCTGAGTCAGGAAAACTCTCACGTCGAGGAAGCGGAGGTTCTTTCGCTTTCCAGTCAGGCGTCAATCCAGCAACTTTCGGAGAGCATCATGCAGCTTTCCAGCAATGCCCGGACGATGATGGAACAGGTGCGTGGACTCAATGAGCGTACCGAACAAATCGGCAATATCGTCAGCTTGATCAAGGGCATTGCCGAGCAAACCAACCTGCTTGCGCTCAACGCCGCCATCGAGGCGGCACGGGCGGGAGAATCGGGGCGCGGTTTTGCGGTCGTCGCCGACGAGGTACGCAAGCTTGCGGAACGTACGGCCAGTGCAACCGGCGAAATTCACACCTTGGTGGGTAGCATCCAGAGCGATACCAGTACCACCCTTGCCAGCATCCAGACTCTTGCGGGTTGTGCCGAAGAACTCGGTAAAAACGGCGTGCAGCTGACGGAGGGCGCGGCCGGCCTCGTTTCATTTTCAAAAAATGTCAAGGATTCGGTCAAAACGACAGCCTTGCGCAGCTTCGTCGAACTGGCGAAATTCGATCACCTGGTATTCAAGTTCGAGGTTTATAAAGTGTTTCTTGAGGCCTCGGACAAAAAGCCCGAAGAATTGGCCCATAGCAAATCGTGCCGCCTGGGCAAGTGGTATTACCAGGGAGAAGGGCGCTCAATCTGTTCCCGATACGACGGCTTCGCCGCCATGGAAGCGCCGCACAACGCCGTACACCAGTACGGCAAGGAGGCGCTGGAAGCCTTCTATGGGAATCGTTTTTCCGATGGGGTAGTCGCCCTGAGGCATATGGAAGAAGCCAGTGAGGGCGTGTTGAATTGCCTGGAACGCATCGCACAGTCGCTGGAAGTTCCGGAGGCGGCGAGGTAACACCGTTCCCGGAGGCGATGGAGGGCATGCCAGTGGTGGGGAGGCAGTGGTAACATGCCTCCTGTCCGCCACGCCTACCACGAAGGAACCTCATCATGGCCAAGCCCTACGAATCCGAACTCACCCTGTTCATGCGCGAATGGCTGGAGAAACATCCAGAGGAAACCGAAGTGAAAAGAACGGGGCAGGCTCTGTGGTGGGATCGTCCACAAGACCCCGAGGCAACCCGCCGCTTTGAGGCGGCGAGTGTGCCGGTGGACCCGTATCACTACGTTTCACACTGAACACGGGGCGAACACAATCCTCGCCAGCGATGAGTTCCTGGGAAGGAATTCAACTGCCGTTGTTCCAGACAAATGAGACCCGCTTGACATTGCACAGCAGTTCGTAGGCAATGGTTCCTGCGGCCTGGGCGATCCGGTTGACGGAAACCTGTTTTCCCCAGAGTTCGACGACGCTGCCGACGCCCGCTTCCGGGAGGTCGGTGAGGTCGATGGTGAGCATGTCCATTGATACGCGCCCGATCAGGGTGGCGGGTTTGTTGTCGACGGCCACGGGTACGCCGTTGGGGGCGGAGCGCGGATAGCCGTCGGCGTAACCCATCGCCACCAACCCGACTCGGGTGGGGTGCTCAGTGATGAACCTTGCGCCGTAGCCGAGCGGTTCTCCGGCTGCGAGGTTGTGTACGGCGATGACCCGGCTCTCCAGCGTCATGACCGGAATGAGGTCGTTGTTCTCTCCCGGCATGGGGTCTGCGCCGTAGAGCATGATGCCGGGTCTGGCCCAGTCGCGTCTGGCATCCGGCCAGGCGAGGATGGCGGCAGAGTTGGCAAGATTGCGCGCGCCGGGCAATCCCCGCGTGGCCTTGTCGAAAGTGCGAATTTGTTCGGCGGTAGCGTCGCAGCCCGGTTCGTCGGCACGCGCAAAATGGGTCATGAGGCCGCATTCTTCCACCTTGCCGCTCGCCATGAGTTGCCGCCAGGCACGGTGTGTATCGCAAGGTAGAAACCCGGCGCGATTCATGCCGCTGTTGACCTTGAGCCATACCCGGATCGGGGCGGGCAAGTCGGTTTTCACGATCATTTCGATCTGGGCGGGATGATGAACCACAGGCCAGAATCCGTAGTGGGCGGCTTCGAGCAGTTCGGCGGCGTCGAACACGCCTTCGAGCAGCAGGATGGGGCCGTCGATGCCGGACTCGCGCAGGGCATGCGCCTCATCGAGAAAGGCAACCGCGTAACCGTCGGCATCCCCGGACAGAGCCCGCGCGCAGGCAACCGCGCCGTGACCGTAGGCGTTGGCCTTGACCACGGCGAGGATACGTCCGCCGTGGCGCTGACGGGCAATCTGGAAGTTATGGCGCAAGGCGTCGAGATCGATCAGGGCGCGGGCGGGACGCATGAGAAGGTTTGTGCCGTGAACGGGGAGGTGAAAGATGTCGGTAATGATGCATCATTTCGAGCGGAGGCCGCAATCGAGAATGCCCCACGGATGAGAGAAGCGAGAAGTGATTTGTTTGAATTCATGCCATGTTCTTGTGGCTACGGTATAGTGATCTACCCTGGCATTGTGACCGGAACTTCGTGCGGGAGTCTTTTATGATGAAGACATTCTCTTCTGGATGGGTTTCGATCCCGACGATCCTGTTGATCGGGGGGCTGGCTTTGCCTGCGGCTGGCGAAGAAAAACCCTTGTGGGAAGCCGGGCTGGGCGTGGGGGCGGTATCGTTTCCGGAATACCGTGGCTCCAGCCGACAGCGTACATGGGTTTTGCCCACGCCATATCTCGTTTATCGCGGCAAGGCTCTCCGAACGGATCGAGGCGGCCTGCGCGGCATGCTCTTCGACAGCGAGCGAATGGAGTTGAACTTGAGCCTCTCCGCTTCGATGCCTGTCGATAGCAGCAACAGTGGGCCTCGTCGGGGAATGCCTGATTTGCATCCGACGGTGGAACTCGGTCCGTCGCTCGTGTTCAACCTGTGGCGTAACAAGGCGCGCGGCCAGCGGCTCGACCTGCGCTTGCCGGTACGTGCGGCTTATACCGTCAGAGGGGGAATCAGGTATGCCGGGCTGGTTGCTGCGCCTGCACTCAGCTATAACGCCCCGCTTTCCGGGCTTCCAGGTTGGAATTTAGGCGCTCAGGCCGGCCCGATTTTCGCCAACGCTCGCCAGCACAGGTATTTTTACGAAGTCAAGCCGCGTTACGCGACACCGGAGCGTCCGGCTTACAGCGCCTCGGGCGGTTATTCCGGGTCGCAGTTCACCGTTTCGCTCTCCAAACGGTTCGACCGTTTCTGGGTTGGCAGTTTCGTGCGTTACGACACTCTGCACGGCGCGGCTTTCGTCGATAGCCCCCTGGTTGAACGCAAGAACGCCTGGACGGGCGGAATGGGCATGGCATGGATATTCGGCAAGTCCAAACGGATGGTTGAAACCAGCACGGACGATTGAATTGGACGCCGACCGAATGCTATCCTCTTTATGGCGTCTTAGTGTGAGAAATGTGGTATTCTGTCGCCTGTAAGATTCCGATGCCTGCTTGTGTGCAGTTCATCCTTATCGCAATCGCTTAATCGAGTATTTTTTAAAAGGGTAACCAGTATGCGTTCTGTAAGTGTTATAGGTTATATCGGAGGCGTAATCCTTGCTATTCTCGCACTGTCAATGCTTGCTTCTGGTAAGTGGACAACGTCATCGTGGTTATATGTCGGAGCCATGAGTGTCATGTTTTTTTTAACTGGGTACCAGTATCAGGCAAAAGCCGACATGGTTGACGAAATCGGCCCCGCGATAAAAGCCGATGAAAACTATGAAGAATATGTAGCCTTGTCGAAAATGCTTCTCAAGAAAGGAGCGGATAAAACATGGGAAGAAATCTTGTTACAGTGTGGACATGACACCGATAAGGCAAAAGAGAAACTAGGAAAAGCTGTCATTGCAATCTCTTACAGGTATTACGAAAAAGGTATTGATGGCGTTGAAAAACTAAATGAGCTATGCAACATAGCAGGCATTGAAACCGTATCGTACGATATGCCGTAATATTGTTTTTGTCCAGAAAGACATGTTCGGTCGTAACGAAACGAGTGTTGCCAAAAGTAAAAGAAAAGTACTGGATTACACCGGTTCTGCGCTGGCCTTGATAATAGTGTCATATTTTATATTGAATATCTCAATAGGACAGGATGGCTTGGCATGGGTTGTTTTTTCTATATTACTTCCTTTTGTGGTTATCCCAGTCAGTATTGTTTATGCTTTTATCGGAAGCTGCTATGGAATTGGTTTTTTGTGGATTGCGAAAGGTGATAAATTCACAACTAAATTTTGGGTTTTTATTTTGATTCTTGTAGATATTCTCATTATTCTAGGCGCTCTTTTCATCATTTTCTCTGTTCTTGGTTTAGTGGCCGAGTTAGCTTTTTTATTGAGATAATGTAGAAAAATGCATGTAGATGGGGGTTGGCTGCGCTCACCCCGACTGGACCGCGCAGTGCGCAGCGCGGTTCAGTACCAGGTCGAAGCTCCTGCGGATCAATACCTCAGTCTGACGACATCGCCTCTCAACGCAACGCCGGAGAAAACGTCGCCTGCATGACATTCGTATTGGCTGTTGCTGCGGAAAGTCCGCTTCCTGTAATAGCTTTTGATGTTGATGACGGCGTTGCCGCCTTCATTACGGGCGCGATCCTGAAGCTGAATCAGCGCCGACAACATGACCCGTTTGCATGATGCTCTGTCGGACGAGTTGATCGCGTTGGTTTTCTTGTTGGTGACAACGCCGGTGACCAGCCTGGCCTCGACAGGAGGGTGCGATTGAGAACCAAAGTGGAGTCCGATGTCATTGCCAAGGGTTCCATTGGCTCTGCCCATTTTGATAACGTCCTTGATCGGCAGGAAGTACCTGGTATTTCGTGCCTGGGCGCTGATCGCAATGAATGACAGGGAAGCAAGCAAAATAACGAAACAGATAAGTTTTACATACATTTTCATGAGGCACTCCTTTACTGGATGGAAATATCATTCTGCGAGCTTGACGATATCGCCTCTCAAGATGACCCCGGCTTTGGCGGATCCTATAAAGCATTCGTATTGATCTTCGCTCCTGAAGCTTTTCTCCTTGTAATAACTTTCGATGTTGATGACGGCATTTCCGCCGGCCCTGCGGGCGTGAGCCTGGTAGATACGCAATATCGCCAGCATGGCAACGTGGCACGCTTCTTCATCGGTATTGGAGGAGACTCTATTGGCTTTTTTGTGGAGAACGAAGCCTTGGCGCAGTGTTCCGACAATAGCGGGATGCGGTTGGTCGGCAAAGTAGAATTTGATGTCGCCATCGAGTTTTTTGCGGGTCATGCCCATTTCAACGACATCCTGGATCGACGGGTAGTGCGCGACGTTGCGCGCCTGGGCGCTGATTGCGCAGAATGACAGGGAAACAAACAAAATGACGAAACCGATAAGTCTCACAGGCGCTTTCATGAGGAGATTCTCCGCTGTGGTGGGTAGAGACAGGACATCAATCCCAACGCTTGAAAATCAACGATGTATTGATGCCTCCGAATGCGAAATTGTTGCTCATGGTATATTCACAGTCAAGTGGACGGCCTTCGCCGCACACGTAATCAAGCGGCGCGCAACGCGGGTCGACCTGATCCAGGTTCAGCGTCGGCGCAAACCAACCGACCCGCATCATCTCGATCGTCAGCCATGCCTCGATGGCTCCGGCGGCACCCAGGGTATGCCCCACGTAACTCTTCAATGACGATATGGGCATCTTCTCGCCGAAAACAGCGTGGGTGGCGCTGCTTTCCGCAATGTCGCCCAGTTCGGTGGCTGTGCCGTGGCCATTGACGTAACCGATGGCCTCAGCCGGAAGGCCCGCATCGGCAAGCGCCAACTGCATGGCGATGGCCATGGTTTCGGCCTTCGGTTGGGTGACGTGGGTGCCGTCGCAGTTGGTGCCGAAACCGACGATTTCGGCGACTATCCGAGCGCCACGGGCTCTGGCATGTTCGAGTTCTTCAAGAATCAGCGTGCCAGCGCCTTCGCCGATCACCAGCCCGTCGCGGTCACGGTCGTATGGGCGCGGCGTCGTGGCGGGTGCGTCGTTCCTGGTGCTGGTGGCAAACAGGGCGTCGAAAACCGCCGCTTCCGACGGACACAGTTCGTCGGAACCTCCGGCGATCATCACGTCGGCGTGGCGATAGCGGATGGCCTCATAAGCGTAGCCGATGCCTTGGCTGCCGGATGTGCAGGCGCTCGATGTGGTGATGACCCGGCCGGTCAGTCCGAAAAAGACGGCGATATTGACCGGCGCTGTGTGCGCCATCAATCGCAGATAACTGTTGGCGTTGAGACCTTCGAGTGTGCGGTCTCCGATGAGCTTTGAAAAATCGGAGACCGAGGCAGGTTCACCGAGCGAGGAACCGTAGGATACGCCGGTGCGTCCCGACGCCAGCGCCGGGTGGCCGGACAAACCGGCATCGGCAAGCGCCCACTCGCTGGCAAGACATGCCATCAGGGCGACACGTCCCATGCTGCGGGTGCGCTTGCGGGAGTAGTGCTCCGGCAAATCGAACGGCGCGGCCGGCGCGCCGAGACAGGCGTTGAGTCCGACGATGTCGGCCCACTCGTCCATATAACGAACGGCGTTCCGTCGGGCGCGCAGAGTGCGTTCGGCGTCCGTCCAGTTGTTGCCGATCGGGCTGATGCCAGCCATGCCGGTGACAACTACACGACAGGGGTTCATAGCATGCCTCCGTCGACAGCGATGACCTGCCGGGTGATGTAGGCGGCGTCATCGCGCATCAGAAAAGCGACGGCAGCTGCGACTTCCTCGGGCCGACCGGCACGTCGCACAGGAATGGCCGGCAGGGCGTGTTCCAGCACTTCCGGCGATACCATCTCGGTATCGATCAGGCCGGGCGCGACGCAGTTGACGGTGATATTTCGTTTCGCCAATTCCAGCGCCAGTGCCTTGGTGGCCCCGATGATGCCGGCCTTGGCGGCGCTGTAATTGACCTGTCCGCGATTGCCGGAGATGCCCGAGACCGACGACAGGGTGACGATTCGGCCAGGGCGGCGCGTTTGTACCATCGGCATGATCAAGGGGTGAAGGACGTTGTAGAAGCTGTCGAGATCGGTTTCGAGCACGCGATCCCAGTCGGTGGTCGACATGGCCGGGAAGGCATTGTCGGCGGAGATGCCGGCATTGCAGACCACGCCGTAATAGACGCCGTGCGCGGCGATGTCGGTCTCCAGCGCCTGTCGCGTTGCTTCGCGGTCGGCGATGTCGAACATCAGCAGCCGGGCTTGTCGCCCCTGATCGGCAATGGCTTCGATGACGGCTTCAGCCTGGGCGCGCTGGCTGCGACAGTGGACGACGACGTCGTACCCGTCGTGAGCCAGACGCAAGGCAATGGCGCGCCCGATGCCTCGGCTGGCACCGGTGACCAGTACGGTTTTGGGGGAAGATGGAGGCATGCTTATCGATCGGTGAATAGTGTCATTTTAACGCCGAAGGTTATTCGCTGGGGGTGGAAGCCTGTTGCAGGTAAACATCCAGATCTGCGGGTTGAAACACCAGCAATGAGGCTTCGGCGAGCAGTGCACCGAGCGCATTGTGCACCGTGCAACACATTACTGCCAGACTGTTGTTACCCGTCAGTTCCTCTTCGGCGGTGATACGCAGGGTGTCGCCGACATGGAACTGCGGCACATGGCTTTGATATTGGCGTGTTCCGACCAGAAAACCGACTTTGACCGGCGAGTGTTTTGCCAGCGCCCGCCAGCCGGTCAGGACGCCGACGGTCTGCGCCATGTATTCGATGCCGACCCAGCCGGGGACGGCGGCGCCATCGCAGAACGGGCTGTCGACCTGGAGGGTGACTTCACAAACGATGCGCGATTCGCCAGCTTCGACGAGACGGTCGAGTAATACCATCGGTGGGCGGTGCGGCAGGTAATCAATGATCGGGCGATAGTTCATGATACTAATTCGTCATATTATTTGAAACATCAGGTTGTTTTGAGCAGCAACGCGGCGTTGCTGCCGCCGAAGGCGAACGAGGTGGATAGCGCCGCTCGTACCGGTGTTGCGGCGCGCGCATGGGGCGCGACCAGCGACAGGGGCGGATCAAGCGGGTCCTGGATACCGTCCCAGAGGTGGGGTGGCAGGCGATGGGCGCTGTCGGTCAGGGTCAACCAGGTCAGCGCCGCCTCCATCGCCCCGGCAGCGCCCAGCGTGTGGCCGGTGAGCGGCTTGGTGCTGCTGGTCGGACAATGGGGAAAGAGCCGTGAAACGACACGGCTTTCCATTGCGTCGTTATGCTGCGTGGCTGTGCCGTGCAGGTTGATGTAGCCGATATCGGTTGCCGGACAATCGGCTCGGGCCAACGCTTCGACAATGGCACTGACGGCCCCGACGCCGTCGGGATCGGGCGCTGAAATGTGATGACCGTCGGACGTTTCGCCCCAACCGGCCAGCGTGACCGCGTGCCTGTCATCGGAGGTTTGCCGCCGCATCAAAAACAATACCGCTGCTTCACCGATGTTGATGCCGCAACGGTTGGCCGAAAACGGCAGGCAAAGCGCCTCGCTGACCGCTTCGAGCGAAGAGAATCCGGCAATGGTAAAACGGGTGAGCGTGTCGACGCCTCCTGCGATCACCAGATCGGCCAGACCGGCGGTGAGCAGTCTGGCACCGCTGATCAGTGCCTTGGCGCTCGATGTGCACGCGGTCGAGATGCTGTAGGCGGGGCCGGTACAGCCAAGGTATTCGGCGAGCGTCCGGGAGGGCGATCCGAGTTCCTGCTGGCTGTAATGAAAACCTTCCGGAAAATGTCCTGTCCGGTGGTGGTGTCGAACAGCGGCTTCACTCTCGGCAATGCCTGAAGTACACGTGCCGAGAATCACGGCGATACGGTGCGCCGGGGTGTTGCGTGCCAGATCCCGGAATGCGGGTTCGATCTGCGCGAAGGTTGCCAGCAACAGGGCGTTGCTGCGCGATTGTTGTGAAACAGGAAAGGCGGCGAGCGATGGCAATGGCGTGTCGGCATGGCCGAGCGTCAGAACCCGGCCAGGGCTGTAGGCGTCACTGGGGCGCATGCCCGGACTGTGTCCCGAGAACAGGGCTTCACGGACGTTTGCTGGACCGTCGCCCAGCGCGCATGAAATTGCAGGCGGCTGCAGGATGACCGGGCTAGGGCGCATCGGAAGTGGCCTCACGGCTGTCGAGCGTCAGTCGATAACGTAGCGCGTGGTTGTCGAGCACGACACGTCCCTGCCACGGCAAGCCTTCGACATAGTGGATGGAAATGTTCAGCGTCTCGTCGAGAAACACCTGTCGTATTCCTTGTTTTTCATGAACCGTCCAGCCGGTCGGCAGCGCGGCGGAGAGGGCGTCGATTGGAGCAAAGGCCAGCATCAGGTCATTGACGATGCGCGCGGCAGACAGGCCGCCAGGCAACGGCTGTGTTTCGACGATTTTTTCGCCGTCGTAATCGAAGCTGAACAGGCGTGCGCCGAACGACATGCCGATCACCGTCAACATACCGTCATGGATGTCGAGCACTATTTCCAGTGTTTTCTGTTTGCCGGGCCAGGTAATGGTCGAGCGTTGTTCGACGGTTTGTATCCCGAGCGTTGCCGGAGCCATTTTCAACAACGGCAGGCCGCCGGAAAGCCAGAAAGAGGAGCACGCAGTCAGCGCCAGCGCCGCCACCAAAGCAAACACATGTAGGTTGGAGTGAGCTTGCGAACCCCAACGTTTGGGAGGAGGGCGACCGTATGGGATACAAACGTGCATATCAAACAGGTAATGATTTTCTCGTCGGAGAGCGATGAAAATGTTGGGGTTCGCAAGCTCACTCCAACCGATGCGGGTGATACATTTTGAGCAAACACAAATTGTAACAACTATTTATCGCAGTCAGAAGACGCATGCGCTCCCGGCGCAGGCAACCGGAACAGCGGCGTGAACAGCCACGCCAGACCGATGCCGAGCACGGTGGTCAGTCCGATCGTCCGTAGCGCCGGTGTGCTGCTCACCGCCAGCAGGCCGAATGCCAATAGCGTCAGCGACGCAGCGACGCAGATGGCGAGAAAGGCGCGGGCGTCACTTCGTTGCGCGACCAGAAACAGGCCGTAGTCGATGCCCATGCCGAACACCAGCAAGAGCGTCAGTACGTTGAGCAGTTGCAGCGGAAGGCTGGCATATCCCATGATCGCTAGTGTTCCAAGCGTTGCCAGCAGCGACGGCATGATCACCCGCCACGTCCGACGGCGGAAGAATGCCGACAGCGCCAGCGGAACCAGCACATAGGCGGCGACCAACACGGACGACAGAAGCGTTCGGTAGCGGCCCATCAACGACGAGACTTCAGCGGTTTTATCGACCCATTGGACATGGGCGTCGCTCAACGCGGCCAACTGGCGCGTCGTGTCGGCATCGCGCAGTCCTTTCAGCAGGACGATGCTCGAATAACGTCCATCGTGCTCGCTACGGCCCTGCCACAGGTAGCGCAATGAGGCCGAGGCCGGTTGTGTCAGCCATTCGTCCGCCGTCAACGGCGCGGTGCGCGGGACGGCAATCCAGTCGTCGGGAAGTTCCAGTTCCTTTGCCAGCGCGGCGCGGGCGTCGATCATCGTCTGTTGCGCCTGTTGCGCGGCCTGTTGTCGCTGTTGCGAGGGCAGCCATCGGCTGATTGCGTCGAAGCCGGTGAGCCTACCGTCTGCGAGCAGGGGCGACAGTTTCGCCAGCAGTGCTTCTTCGTGTTGCAGCACTTCTTCGGGGGTTGCGCCGGTAATCAAAAAAAGCTGTGCCGGGCTGGGCAGTTCAAGCACCCTGGTGACATCGCGTTGCTCGCGCCATAACTGCGGATCGGCATTGACCAGACTGCGGATATCGTCGTTCGTTTTCAGTTGCACGATGCCTGCAACAATGGCGACGACGGCCAGCGCAGCCCCAAACCATTGCGCTGGGGTTGCTCGCCAGCGCGGCCAATGCTGCAACGTTTGCATCATCCGCATGGCAAACTTCGTTTCCGGCAATGACGAAGGTATCAAATAGGGATGCCACAGCATGATCGTGAGCCACGCGCCGATGATGCCGCTCACGGCGAAACACGCCATCTGCCGCATGCCTGGAAACGGCATCAGCAGCAAACCGAGATAGGCCAGCGCCGGTGCAACCAGCACCAGGGCCAATGGCGGCAGCAGCCGTCGGAAACGATGCCAGCGCCCCGGCGCGTCGGGTTCGTTCAGGTGTTGCGCCAGCACCAGGACGCCGTAATCGACGGCGACCCCGATCAGGCTGGCGCCGAACACCAGCGTCAGTGCGTGGATGCGGTCGAACATCAGCCAGGTCAACGACAATGCCGTCAATGCGCCGACGGCGAGTGAGAGCAGGATCAGCCGCAATGCCTTGAGATTGCGGAAAACGGCCCATGCGAGCAACAGGCAACACAATAAGGAGCCGCTACCGATCAACGACATTTCAAAACGCGCCTGCTGTGCCGCAGCCGTGGCGAAGAGGACGATGCCCGTCCGCAGCAGTTGCACGTCGGGAAACTGCTGCGCCAGATCGCTTCGAACCGCCGCCAGATCGGCGGCGAGTCGTTCCTGAAGGTCGGACGAAAACGCGCTTTGAGTCAGTTGAAAAAGCAGGACCGCGTAGTGGCGATCCACCGTTTGCACCATCAACGTGTCGCCGTGGGGCCGCGCCGGACTGGCCGCGCCCAGTTGCAGCATCCAGTTGCCGAAGAAACCGAAGGGATCGTCGCGCCAATTGAGCGTGCCGCCTGCGAATGACTGATAAGCGAGCGCCATGGCCCGCTGCACTTGCGCCGGTTGATCGGCCTCGGCAATCCAGCGCATGTCCGCTTCGGAAAGGAAGCCGGTGCGGTAGGGAAAATAGAGGTCGCGCATGGCCTCGACCTGCGTCTGGGGCGCTCGCAGCGTGAGTGGCGCGTCGCGCAGCATTTCAAGGGTTCGATGGGCGGCGCGCTGTGCTGTGGTGGCATCCGGTGCGCCCAGCAGGAGCAGCAGTTCCCGTTCGCCGTGTTGTGTCAGGGTTTTCAGCGCGGCTTCGGCGTGCGGGTTGCGTTCATCGACGGGAAGTAGCGCCAGCAGATCGGTGTCGATCTGGCCGCGCCAGGGCAACACATGCAGAAGGAACATGGCGGCCAGTAGCGCCAGAACCCCCAGCCAACTCCAGGCCAGTGCGCGATGGCAGCGGGCATAGCGGGAATCGTCGATGGGCGTTTTACTTGAATTGAGCGCGTTCATCGGCGGTCAACGCGGCAGCGGTGGTGATGTTGGAGAAGACAATATGGGTGATGTCTCCGGCGGCGCTGGTCAGCGTGACCTGGCGGACGGTGTTGTCGCCTTCCAGCGTCAGCGAACCGATGACGGTTCGCAAGCCTGCGTCGCGTGGGATGAAAGAGAGCTTCCAGCCGCCGCTGCCGCTGCCGGGGTGGCCGCTGTAATCGAAGTATTCGGCCAGTGTCGACATGTCGCCGGCAAACAGTGAAAACAGCACACGGCTGATGGCATTGGCCGCCGGTTCCTGGTCGGCGCGCAAGCTCATCAGCACGCGATCGCCGTCCTTTTGCAGGATTTCGCCCTGGGTGATTCTTGTCGTTTGCGGAAAAGGCGCCAGCGTGCGCCACAAAACGCCCTGCGTTTTCTCGACGACGAACGCGCCGTTGGCCGATAGCGGCTTTTTGATGCCGACCAGTTGCCGGGTCTGGGTAAAGTCGCCGCGAATCACCGTGTCGATGCTCAGGCGGGATTGAACTGCGCTCAACAGGGCCGGATCGGCGGCCCGTACCGGGACGGCAAGGGCGAGCCAGCACAAGCCGAACCACGTGAGCAGCGTGAGCGTTCGTTTCATCGCATTTTTCATAGATGACCCATCAACTTTTCGCGCAAAACGTCGGGACTGGCAAAGCACATTTCGCGGGTTTGCATGTCGACGGCCACCTGCACGGTGTGGCCGCGCGTCAGCCGTTTTCGGGTGGTCGCATCGAGGATTTCGTAAGCAATTTTCAACCTGTTCTCCCATTCGACGAGGCGGGCGTCGATATGTAGGCGTTGCTTGTACACCAGCGGTTGCGCATAGCGGATGAGCAATTCGATTATCGGCCAGGCATAACCGGAAGCGCGCATCTGTGGGTAATCATAGTCGATGCGCTGAAACAATGCGGTGCGCGCCAGTTCAAAGTAGCGGACGTAGTTTCCGTGCCAGCATATTTCCATTGGATCGAGATCGTAAAAGGGCACGATCCAGTCGACGCGAGCGGTGAGCGGCATCAGCGAGTCTCCTCGGTTTTGGCAGGCGTTGGCGGCGTCCAGAATGGGTAGAAATTGAACCATTGAAAAGGGGTTTTCAGACACTCCGCTTCCAGAAGCCCGGCAAAAGTGGTGGCGTAGGGTATGGCAGCCGCGTCACGGGTGCGGCGCGGCAGGGAAACCGATTCGGCGATCTGCCGCACGGTAAGGATAAATTCATTGCCGTGACGGGCGCCGAAAACGGCGAGCAGCGGGCATTGCAGCGTTGCGGCAAGCACATAGGGACTGATCGGGAAGCTGGCGTCGCGCCCCAGAAACGGGGCTTGCACAGTGGTCGTGGCGCTGCTTACCGGCACACGGTCGCCGGTAATGACGACGAAACCGCCGGACTCGATCCGTTGTGCCAGCATAATGGCAGTTTCGATGCCGACGTCGGCTGTCTGAATCATGTCGATTTCGTAGTCGGGGTCGAGTTCTCTCAGCAACCGGTTGAAACGGGAGGCATGTTCCGAGTGCGCGAGAACCGTTATGCGCGTGTCGACATGACGTTTCCCCAGCTTGCGGCACAGATCGATGTTGCCGAGGTGCGCGGTGACGAGGACGCCCCCGCGTTTTTGTTCGAGCAACGAGTCGATGTGTTCGCTGCCATCCATACGACAATCGTTCAACAGATGGGAAGCGCCGACCAGCTTGTCGAGCATGGTTTCGGAAAACGCCAGGAAATGCCGAAAAACGTTGCGCTGCGTCGGCTTTGGCGTGGCCCCGCCGCTGAAGTCATGCAGCCGTTGCAGATAATCGCGCGATGCTTCGCGGGCGGTACGCCTTCGCGCGTAAAACCAGAGCAGGACGAAGAACAGCAAAAAACGGAACGGCCAGCGCCCGCAGGTGCGGTAGACACGCAACAGGATACGCATGCCCGTCAGGCTACCCGCTTCCTGCATTTGCGCCCAATGCATCAGCGTTGTCCCGAAAAATGGCGACCAAGCAGCCTCGGCAGTCGTCGCAGCATGCCGAAGAACAGGCGGGCGTGCATCCAACCGATGCGCGCATTGTCGCGCCAGAGCCGAAAATGCGATATGCCATCCGGCGGATAGTGCACGGGGATCGGCAGGTTCCTGATCGGCACACCGGCCCAGTCCAGCCGCACCAGGATTTCGGTATCGAACTCCATCCGGCTCGGTTGCGGCATCGCATCGAGAACCGGCAACGTGGCCTCGAGCGGGTAGATCCGCAGCCCGCACATCGAATCGCGGATGCGGCGCGACAAGGTATTGATCCAGACCCAGACGTGCGTCGCGTAGCGGCCAAGCAGCCGACCGATTGGAACGCTGGCATCGTAACGCGGGAAACTGGCGATCACCGCCTGCGGCGCCTCGAGCATTGCGTCGAGAAACGCTGGCAGCACGGTGGCGTCGTGCTGGTTGTCGGCGTCCAATTGCAGGGCGTGGCTGTATCCTCTCGCGTGCGCTTCGCGCAAACCGGCGATGACTGCGCTGCCCTTGCCGCTGTTCGTCGGCTGTCGCAGCAACGACGTTGCCGATGCCGTGACCAGCGTGTCGAGCACTGTCGCGCATTCGTCATCGGAACCGTCATCGATCAGGATCACCGGCAACGCCAGATCGTGCAACGCTTGCACCACTGTGCCGACCGTGGCGGCGTGGTTGTACACCGGCACGAGCGCGACGGGTTTCATGACGCTGCAGGCGGCGCGGCGATCGGGTGGGTAAACAAGGCGCGCCCCTGCGAATGAACGCCATGCTCTGATGCGTAGGAGAAATGCACCGCCTTTTTCCTGGGGAAAAAGCAAAGCGTCAGCGACACCTCGTCATCGGGACACAGGATGCGTTGAAACTTGAGTTGACGGAAGCCGGAGAAGCGTCCTTCAATGGGGAAATACCGTTGCGCCAGTCGCAATGCCCAGTCGATCTGGGTAACGCCGGGCAGAACCGCCGCCTGCGGAAAGTGACCGTCAAACGCCTGCATGCAGTCGCGTAGCGCCAACGTCAATACCATCTCGCTTTGATCCTTTTCCGTTGTCTGGGCTGTGACGGCGAACGGGGGCAAAGCCTGCCGCTCGAACAATTGCGCGATGGAGGCAATAGTGAGTTTGCCCATCGCGTTATAAGGCAGCGCCGACAGGTAACGCCAGCGACGCGGTATGGCGATGCGTTCGAGCGATACCGACAGGCGTTGCCGTAGCCATCGGTCGAAACGCATCTTGCCGAGCGCGCGCAACCGGGCGCGACCCGCCTCGCTCAACACCACTGCGGCGACGATTTCGTCACGCTCCCCGTACAGCGGCGCAGTGCGAGTCTCCGTCACTTCGGGTAATGCCAGTAGCGCCGTTTCAAGCGTATCCAGTGATACCCGCCGTCCTTCGATCTTGGCGACGCGATCGGCGCGACCGGTCAACCGCCAGCCGTTGTCATCGCGCATGGCGGTGTCCTGGGTATAGAACCAGTCATCGTCGGGCAAAAACGGCGAGCGTATTTTGAGACAGCCATATTCATCAAGCTCCAACGTAACACCCGGTTGTTCATGCCAGGCGCCGCCAGGGGCAAAGCGGTGCATGATGCTGCCGGCTTCGGTGCAGCCATAAAACTCGACCATTCGTGATGCCGTCAACATCGACGAGCAGGCGACGGCAACGTCGTCACGCAACGGACTGCCGGCCGAAAATGTCATAAGGAAGCTTGCCGATGAGGAAAAGGTCTCCAGTTGCGCCAGCCGTTTCAGCATGGCCGGACTGCTGATCAGCACATGCGGCCCGGCTGCGAGTCGTCCCAACTCTTCCGGATGATGGAACTGTTCACTGATAATCGGATAACCGGCCCACAGCGGCCATAGTAGTCGATATGGCAAACCGTATATATGATGATGCGGTACGGTCCCAACGAAGCGCGTGCCGGGCGGCAGGGCATTGCCGAACTGTTGTTGCAGTATCGGCGCTTCGCGGCATAACTGTGCCACCGTCTTGTAGATGCGATTGGGCGTGCCGCTGGAACCGGATGTGAAAAGCACGAGACCGGGGCGATCGAACTGCGGTGCCGGACCGGGAAACATGGTGACATCGACTGCGCTGCCAGACCAATCTGGCAACACACTCCCTTCGCAACGACCGACCCAGGGAAGCGGGAGGAACGCACGGGTCGCTGGCAAATCGTCAGCCACCAGCAGGGCGGTCTGACCGTTCAGCCAGCAGGCAATCAGCCAAACGATAAACGCATAGGCATCCGTATCATACAGCACGACTTCCGGCGACTCGAATTGCATCAGCGCCCGACGGGCGGCAGCAAGGTCGGCACGCAGCGTTGCGTAAGGTACTGGAACCGTTTTCCGGTAGAAGACGATGGCTTCTGGCGAGGCCGACAACAAAGGCGGCGGCAGGAACATATCATTCATATAGCATCATTCAGGAGAAGCGGCGCATCACCCGGCGACGGATCAGCCATTCGCCGCCGAACATCATGCCCATCGCCACGTAAGCGATCAGGCCGTTATAGAGCGCCCAGACGGACATGGCCTGGGTCGTGGTCCAGAAGGCGATGCCACCGTTGAAAACAAAAAACACACACCAGGCAAGCGTGACCTTGCGGGTGTAGCGAACGCCCTCTGGCGGAAGTTTGGGATCGATGCGGCGGGCCAATCGCTCGATGAGCGTTTGCGATTGAAAGAGGCTGATTGCAAACGCCAGCAGAAACACCGCATTGACCAGCACCGGGTAATACAGGAGCGAGGCCGAAGAGCGCATCAGCAAAGCGATGACCCCGAGCAGCGCCACGCACGGCCCCAGCCAACTGAGCAGGCCGTTTAAGCCGCGCCGACGCCATGCCAGCGGCAGTAGCAGGAAACCGCACAGCCACAGGGGCCACCCTTGCCAGTAACACAGCCAGAAAAGCAACGGCAGGACAGCGCCGAGCAGTGCGACGGCGAACGTCGGTTTCAACGCGCGGCGGCCATCAAGCGTTTTGCAGATGGGCATGGACGGCATCTACCACATCACTGACGGACCGTACCTGTTTGAACGCATCGGGCGAGATCGGCTGGCCCGTCAATTGTTTCAGCTTGATCAACAGATCGACGGCATCGATGCTGTCGATATCGAGATCCTGATACAACTGTGCCTCCAGGGTCACGCGCTCGGCGGGAATCTCGAAATGCTCGCGCAGGATGTTGCGTATCCAGTCGAGAATTTCTTCTTTGGACATTGTCGAGGGCATCGTATTTCCCCGAGAGTTCAGCGGGCGCGGTGAGCCGCGACGTAATCGGCGAGATGGCGAACCGAGGCGAAGTGTTTCCGTGTCTCTTCCGATTCCGCCGACAGCGTCAGGCCGTAGCGTTTGTGCAGGGCAACGCCGAGTTCCAGCGCGTCGATCGAATCGAGGCCGAGTCCCTCGACGAACAAAGGCGCATCGGTGTCGATGTCGGCAACGGCAACATCCTCCAGGTTCAGCGTTTCAATGATCAGGGTTTTGAGTTCGTCAATCAGTGCAAGCATCTTTTTTCAGTTCCCGTGTGAAGAAATCGGAGAGGTATTCCGTCAGGGCGCGCGCCATCAGGGTTGGCGCGGTACTGGCGGGAATGAGGGACAACGGATCCAGGTCTTCGTGCACATTCAGCACGAAGTGCGGACGCCGCTTTGGCGCCCGATACCAGGGTTGCTGCTTGGTCAGCATCGGTTCGGTAACGGTAATGACGACCGGCGTCAACGGCAGGCGACCGCGTACCGCAATATTGGCGGCGCCGCGCTGCAACCGATTGACTTGCCGCTGGAGCAACGCTTCTATCCGGGTACGGGTGCCTTCCGGGAAAATAATCAGATTGCTGCCGCATCGCACCGACGCAATGCAGTCGTCTATCAATTGCGGGCCGTCCTGGTTGCGGATGAAACCGCACAGCGATACGGGGCCGAGCATGAACGGATTGCTCCAGGCAGACGCCTTGACCACGCAATCGGGTTGGCGCAACAGTGAAACCAGCATCACCACATCGATCAGCGACGGATGGTTGGCGACGACCAACAGGCCACGGCGTTGCAACTTATCGCTCCCTCGCACTTCATAGCTGATGACGCCAACCGTGGTCATGAGACTGCAAAAAAACCGGAAACTCAGGCACACGATATCGCGCGCAAGCGCCTGACGGAGTTCTCGCCGCCATACCAGCAAGCGCAACAGCGGAAACGCCAGGCACAAGACGAGCAATCCGCCAAGACCGAACACGGCGAAACAGAAACCGGTTGCCATGATGCGCCAGCAACGTTCCAGCGAAAACTGCGGCCTGTCATCGACACACGCCGTTGTAGTAGCTGACAGCAGGCGTTCAGGCATGGCCGCCCTCAGGTGCAAGGCGCAACAGTTGCCAATCTGCGGTTTCGGTCAGCGGCATGGCGTTTTGCGTTTCATCGAGGACGAAGCGTAGCAACGGCAGCGCGGAACCCGTTATCGGTGCAGAAGCGGGTTCCGGGGAAGGGGACGTATCACCGTAAGCGAGGCGGTAATCCTTGCCTGCTGTCATTTCCAGCGCGAAGGCGAAGCAGGTCGGCTCGCTGTCGATGAAGGGGTAAAACAGTGTCGGCAGCGGCTCATCGCAAAACAACAAGGTTACGGAAGGCGCGCCATCGGCGAGCAGAGCCAGCGCCTCGGTCATGCCGGAAAGCGCCAGCCGGTTTTCCGAAGCCAGCGAGATGACCGGCGCCCGGCTTTGCTTTGCAATCAGGAAGAGACCAGGAATGGCATTGTGCACCGACATACTGAACTCTTGTGGCGAGACCTGGCCTTCCGCTGCCAATGCCTGCAAGAGCGCCAGCGCGCGACTCATCTCGCCGTGGCGGCTGCAAAAGACGATGGGCTGATCGGCGCAGGCCAGCGTCGGCGTATACAACACTTCCAGCGCAGCGCGGCCAAGCGGTCGCGCCCGGCGGCGCAACAGCGGCGGCATCATTCGTACTGCGGCAGTCTCTTCATGCGCGGCAAGCGAAGTTTCTCCACGCGCCCAGGCCAGCCATCCGTCGGCATCGGCCATCGCGGGCGCCCAGGCGCTCCAGCGATGAAGGGAAAAATCGGGTAGGGAAGATGAAGTCATGGTGAATGGGAAGGCGTGAAACTGCCATGCATGAAACGGTCGCAACGCCTGACGGATGCTTGGGGAACTTCCTTGAATCGGAAACATCGAAAGTCGATTTTAACGTTACATTCTAGCCGATTCCTGTTTCATGGATAGAGGCGCGTGCGAAGCAGGATCGCGTCGCGGCGCGACAGGGAACATCTGAACAACTTAAGCATCCACCGCTTGTCATCCTGCGCGAAGTCGCAGGATCCATGTGATGTGTGGATTGCAGCGACTTCGCTTCGCTACGCGCTGAAATGACATGAAGGTTGTTCAGAGGCTCCATAGAGGATGTAGGTTGGCGGTGAGCGCAGCGAACCCCAACGTTGGGCGGAAGACGACAGGGAGCCGAAGGCTCCCCAAGACCGTATCGAGGAATCCCCTGCCTTCAGGCAGGGGTGACTCAAAACCGCAGCGAAACATTTGGTAACCGCGAAAAATTCCCTTGTTCATTGAGCATTATAGTAGTCCTCTAGCGCCTTATAGTAGTCCTCCGGCACCTGAGAAGCGTCTGACCGTTTTTTTCACCAAAGCCTTCCCTGTTCTCATGCACCACGAAGGGACGGAAGAGGCAAGGTGGAACAAACCGGAATTCCCCTGACCATGAGGTTCAATATGCTATCCAAGATACGACGCCTCCCCCTGGCGCAACAGACATTGGTTGGAGTCCTCCTGATTTGCGTCCTCGCTGCGGCCGGGCTTTCCATTGCTCTTTCCTCCCATACACGTCAGGTGGCGCTCCAGGAGAGCCGAAGCACGCTGAAAACGCAAGTCGATCTGATCGCCCGCACTCTCGAATACGCCGAAGAGAACATGAAGCGGGACGCCCTGGCAGCTCTGGAACGGTTCGAAAATGAACTGCCGCCAGCTCGTCTGACCGGAGCAACCGTAAACATCGGTGGCGCGGCGCGCCCGGAACTGGTGTTCGGGGATCATGTTCGCAGCATCGGTAACCAGGAATACCTGCTTGCTTACAAGAAAAACAATCCGCTCAATGACGCTGCCTTTCTGCTGCAAGACGAAGGAAAAATCTACCGCGCCACGACCCTGCTCAAAGACAAGGACGGGCGGTATCGCGATGGCGAATTGATTACAGATGAATACACGAAAACCTTGCTGGAAGGCAGAATCCATATCGGCGCCCTGCAACGCTCCGGAAAAGTTTACGTGCTTGCGGCAAAACCGCTCAAGAGTCCACAGGGACGGGTGATTGGTGCAATCACGATGCGCGTCGATATCGGCGACAACATCGCTCTGCTGCGCGAAAAACTGGGTTCGATCGTTATCGGAAAATCCGGATATCCATTCATCATAGAAGAAGCGTCAGGGGACAACAAGGACCCACGTTTTGTGATACACCCCACATTGCAGGACAAGCCGATCAGTGCGGTCGAAGAAAGGTTGCGGTCGATTATCAACACGATCATGGACGAAAGGAATGGGATTCTTTCCTATGCCTGGGCCGCTGCGGATGGCTCACTGGAACAGAAAATTGCGGTGTTCAGCGAAATCCCGGCACTCAAATGGATCATTGCGGTTGCCGCCCAGGAAGAGGAATTCACCGCTCCTTTCGACGGAATCCGTCACCTGTTGCTGATCGGCCTGGCCGGTATGACCGTACTGCTCGTTTTCTGCCTGGCGTTGCTCATCCGCGCCCAATTGCGTCCGCTCGACCGTGTAGCGCAGGGTCTCATACAGATGGGGGAAGGGAATCTGACCTACCATGTGGAATCCCAGGCCGGTTCGCGCAATGAAATCGACCTTCTGGCCGTGCGCGTCAACGAAACCCGGGATGCAATGAAAACCCTGGTTGGCACGATCAAGGGGTCGGCGGACAAGGTTGCCGGATCGGCATCCAGCGTGTTCGAATCGATGCAGCACCTCTCTACCGGCATTGATGGTCTTTCATGCTCTTCGTCCGAAATCAGCAACAGTATCGGAGAGCTTTCCAGTTCGATCAGCCATATTGCCGAAGCGTCGGATACCGCGCACAGCCGGGTCGAGGAAGCCGTATCCAGCGTCGGGCGAGGAAAGCAGGTCGTGCATGAGGTAATCGGTTCGATCCGTGCGATCGAAAACCGGGTTCAGTCTTCGCTATCCGAGGTTGAAACCCTGACCACGCACTCGCACCAAATCGAAAAGGTCATCGCCACGATCGGGGCCATTGCCGCGCAAACCAACCTGCTCGCGCTCAATGCAGCGATCGAGGCAGCGCGTGCCGGTGAAGTTGGGCGAGGCTTTGCCGTCGTCGCGGATGAAGTACGCAAGCTTTCCGAACAATCGGCGCTTTCGGCCAACGAAATCGGAGACGTTCTCAGCCATGTTACTTCCGGCGTCACTGCCGTTCAGGCATCAATCAAAGAAGTCGTCGATGAAGCCCGGAAAGGAACGGAATCTTCAGGGGCCGCAGG
>JGI24702J35022_10000236_pt1 | contig 31540 bp, 26 predicted proteins | sample TergutTh196P4_FD_35022 | JGI IMG/M metagenome (IMG submission 35022) | reverse complement strand
AAGGACGAAAAATATTATCAGTTGATATGTTACCTGCTTTTCGCGAATATGGGTCAATTTGTGGATACGGAAGTAAAAAGCGCCAGAGGTCGCGCTGATGTTGTAGTGAAAACAGCCGATTCGATTTATGTCTTCGAGTTCAAGATGGAAGAGAACGCCACAGCCGAAGAAGCGCTTGCACAGATTGACACCCAGGGCTACCTGATACCCTATACCGCCGACCGACGTCGGTTAGTGAAGATAGGCGTAGAATTCAGCAAGCAAGTTAAAGGTATCAAACGATGGCTGACAAAAATAGTTGAAAGCTAAAGCCTAAGAAACAATGAACTGCTATAATTACGAACAGGTAGCGTACTAAATCTCAGTACCTCGGTTTTTTAAGGAGCGCGAACATATTCTTTTTATAGGCCTCGACGCCGGGTTGGTCAAAGGGGTTGACGCCAAGTAGATAGCCGCTTATGCCGCATGCTTTTTCAAAGAAATAGAGTAATTGGCCGATATAATAGGCATTCAGTTCGGGAATAGTGATTTTAAGATTTGGAACGCCTCCATCTACATGCGCCATTTGCGTGCCGAGTTCGGCCATCTTATTGACATAGTCAATGTGCTTGCCGGATAGATAGTTCAAACCGTCAAGGTCTTCCGCTTCTTCCGGAACAGTAAGGGTGTAGGCCGGTTTGTCAACAGATAGAACGGTCTCAAATATAGTCCGTTCGCCATCCTGAATCCATTGTCCCATCGAGTGTAAGTCGGAGGTGAGATCGACCGAAGCAGGGAAAATCCCTTTCCCGTCTTTCCCTTCGCTCTCTCCATAAAGCTGTTTCCACCATTCGCCGACATAATGTAATTTGGGATGGTAATTAGCAAGAATCTCTATTTTTTTCCCTGCCGCATAGAGTGCATTACGCGTGGCAGCATAGATGGATGCGATATTTTCACTGAACGGGATATTTTCGTCCGTAGCGATTTCCATATCCATAGCGCCTTTAACCAATTCACGGATGTTGACGCCTGCAACAGCAATAGGCAGCAGCCCGCAGGGGGTGAGTACCGAAAAACGACCGCCGACATCATCCGGAATAACAAATGTTTTATACCCTTCTTTATCAGCCAGTGTACGCAATGCGCCGCGAGTTTTGTCCGTAATGGCGACGATATAATCTTTTGTGGCCTCCTTTCCGATGTTTTCTTCCAACAGTTTTCGCAACACCCGAAAAGCTATTGCAGGCTCGGTCGTTGTTCCCGATTTGGAAATATTAATGATACCAAATTTTTCACCTGCAAGCGTCTCGCACAATTCCGAGAGATAGTCTTCGCCGATAAGATGACCGGCATAGAGCATCACCGGGTTATCATGGTTCTGATGCAACCAGGCAAAACCGGGATTGAGCGCTTCAACTACAGCTTTCGTACCGAGATAGCTGCCGCCAATACCAACCACTACCACTTTTTTACAATGGCGCAGTGTAGCGGCAGTTTCCTCAATATCCACGAGCTCAGCTTCTTTTATAGAAGAAGGCAGGTGCAGCCAACCTAAGAAATTGTTGCCTTTGCCTGTTCCCTTGTGCAGCATCTCCATCGCATATTTTACTTCCGGCACATAAGCACCTGTCTGTGATTGTGTTATCACACCAAACGCCTTGTCAATGTTTAACTTAATTGTTTTCAACATAATTTATATATTAATAATTCATTTAAAATTTTGGGTAATCTTCCTTATTTGCTCCGCTGGCGATTGACGATCGTAAAGCACAGCATATAAGGCATTTAATATAGGCATGTCCACTTTATGGCGTTCATTGATTTCGTGAATACACTTCGTAGCATAATAGCCTTCGGCCACCATTCCCAACTCCACTTTCGCAACCTGCACGCTGTTTCCTTCTCCAATCATCTTGCCAAACATCCGGTTACGGCTGAAGGTGGAGTAGGACGTAACAAGCAAATCGCTTAGATAGGCGGCGCTTGTAATATTACGTTTTATGGGATGTACCTCATTCAGGAAACGTATCATTTCATCAAAGGCATTAGGAATATATACGGCTTGAAAATTATCTCCGTACTTCAGTCCGCTACATATCCCTGCCACAATCGCATAAATATTTTTGAGCGCCGACACATATTCCAACCCCGCCATGTCACGGTTACAGGAGCTGTTCAGGTAAGGTGTTTTAAAAACGGTTTCGGCCAATAATGTGGCTTTCCTGATGTCTCTGCAAACGATTGTGAGGTACGAAAGATGTTCCATCGCTATTTCTTCGGCATGGCATGCGCCTGCTATCACGATGATATTATTCGGATTAACATCGAAATATTTTGAGAAATACTCGTTTATCAGCATATTTTCATCGGGCACAAGGCCTTTTATCGCTGAGATAATATATTTATTTTGTAAGGAGGCGGTTATTTTTTTCAGATGCTCCTTCAGATAAGGGGAAGGAGTGACGAAAATAAGCGTATCGGAATCTTCAATCGCCTGATTTATATCCGAGTAAAAACTGATTCGTGAGGTGTCGAATGTAATACTTGACATATAAGCCGGATTATGTTTCATCGCTTTGAAATCTGCAATGCGGTCGGGTCGTCGCATATACCAATTGATAGCCGGCTGTGAGTACATTACAATCTTCGATAAGGAAGTAGCCCAACTACCTCCGCCCATAACTGCAATCTTTCCGGGGAAATTTCTCATAATTAATTGAATAACTTCGTCCAGTCTTCTACTTCTTTCAGCGTAGGAAAGGCCAATCCAAGATTATACTTTTTGTTAATCTCGAACAACGACTGGCGTAACATTTGTGCATTGGCGCCTGAAAGCATCTCTACTGTCACATAGCCGGCTTTTTGCAGTACCGGCACCCATACTTCGGGAATGCCTGAAAGCACATACTTCTCGGTATTATCTTTGTGTACAACCTTTTCAGGACGCATCTGCGGGAAGAAAAGCACTTCCTGAATCGATGTCTGTCCTGTCAACAGCATCACCAAGCGATCTATCCCGATACCCATGCCACTTGTAGGAGGCATCCCGTATTCGAGCGCCCGCACAAAATCCATGTCGATGAACATCGCCTCGTCGTCGCCTTTCTCACTAAGCTTCAGTTGTTCCTGAAAACGTTCCAGTTGGTCGACCGGGTCGTTCAGCTCGGAATAAGCATTACACAATTCCTTTCCGTTCACTATCAACTCAAAACGCTCAGTCAGGGCCGGATTAGAACGGTGACGCTTGCATAACGGTGACATCTCTATCGGATAATCTGTAATAAATGTCGGTTGAACATAATGAGCCTCGCATTTTTCGCCGAAAATCTCATCGATTAGCTTTCCTTTTCCCATAGTATTATCGACCTCGACGCCCATCGTCAGGCACGCTTCACGCAGTCGCGTTTCATCCATACCCGTAATATCAATCCCTGTATGCTCCCTGATGGCGTCAATCATTGTGATGCGTTTGAACGGCGTCTTGAAACAGACCGTTTTACCGTCGACTGTCGCCTCGTTAGTAGCGTTTACATCTATGCACACTTTTTCAAGCAGGCGCTCGGTAAAGTCCATCATCCAATTATAATCTTTATAGGCGACATATATCTCCAGACACGTAAACTCAGGGTTATGCGACCGGTCCATTCCCTCGTTGCGAAAATTCTTTGAAAACTCATAAACGCCTTCAAATCCGCCCACAATCAGGCGTTTAAGGTACAATTCATCGGCAATGCGAAGATATAGCGGAATGTTCAGTGCATTGTGATGCGTCCTGAACGGACGTGCGGCGGCTCCGCCGGGTATCGCCTGCAACACGGGCGTCTCAACCTCAATATAACCTTTGGCATCAAAATATTGCCGGATAGAAGTATAAATTTTCGACCGCTTGATAAATATTTCTTTTACTTCACTGTTGACGACCAAGTCGACATACCGCTGGCGGTAACGCAATTCAGGGTCTGTAAAACTGTCATAGACAATGCCGTCTTTCTCCTTCACAATCGGTAGCGGTCGGAGCGATTTCGACAACACGGTCAATTGTTCCGCATGAACGGAAATCTCCCCCATCTGTGTGCGGAACACATACCCTTTGATACCGATAAAATCGCCTATATCAAGCAGTTTCTTGAAAACTACGTTGTACAGTTCCACATCATTGGCGAAGGTGTTAGGGTCGGTTGTGTTGTAAACAGCATCCCCTCCGGTGAGAAAGTCGCGCGTCACATACACTTGTATCCGTCCTTTAGAGTCTTGCAGTTCAACAAACGAAGCCTTCCCCATGATACGACGACTCATGATACGTCCTGCAATCGTGACATTTCGTCTTTCGCCCGCATCCTTAAAGTTCTCCTTGATTTCTTCCGAATAGGCATCAACCGGATATTCTGCTGCGGGATAAGGTTCTATCCCCATTTTACGCATCTGTTCAAGACTATTCCTGCGGATAATTTCCTGTTCGTTTAATTCCAATATATTCATATAGTTGTTCAAATAAGGGTGCAAAGATAGTGGAATTTAGTTGAAAATTGAAAATTGAACTTACATTTCCTAAAAGAAGCAATTCAGACTGGGTGCGCGGAAGTCCGCGTACCCAGTAAGAGAAATTAGCCGGAAAACATGTCAATAAGTGAAAATAAAATGTACCTTTACGCCCGTTATAAAATAAATCATCATGAAGAAGCTATTTATTATCAGTACAATCGTGTTGCTTGAGAGTATGGTTGCCGCTCAGGACAGGCGAAGCGGGGCGCCTTGGACTACCCGCAGTGAAGTCATCGCACAAAATGGCATGGTGTGCTCGTCGCATCCGTTGGCCACACAAGTGGGGGTTGATATATTGAAAAAGGGAGGTACAGCCGTTGACGCAGCCATCGCCGTCAATGCCTGTCTTGGCTTGATGGAGCCTACCGGCTGCGGAATAGGCGGCGACTTGTTTGCCATCGTGTGGGACGCCTCTACAAAAAAACTCTATGGTATTAATGCCAGTGGTCGCTCCCCTAAAAAGCTGAATCTCGATTTTTTTAAAAGCAAGGGGATAACATCCATACCCGCTCATGGCCCGCTTCCGGTAAGTGTACCGGGTTGTGTGGATGGCTGGTTCGAACTACATGGTAAATTCGGCAAACTGCCAATGGCCGATCTATTGCAGCCGACCATCGATTATGCCCAAAACGGTTTCCCGCTCACCGAGGTGATTGCTCCCGGCATACAGAGTGGTATCGACCGTTACTCACCCTTGTACCCGAACATAAGGGAAACCTATGCGCCTAACGGAGAACGTTGGACGAAAGGCGATGTGTTCCGTAATCCGTTTTTGGCCGAAACGCTGAAAAAAATCGTCCAAAATGGGCGTGATGAATTTTACATAGGTGAGATAGCTGTTGTCATCGGCGATTTCATGCAAAAATTAGGTGGTTTCCTGAGTTATGAAGATTTGGCTGCACATCGTTCGGAATGGGTAGAACCGGTGAGTGTCAGCTACCGCGGCTATGATGTATGGGAACTGCCGCCTAACGGACAGGGAATAGCTGCGTTGCAGATGCTCAATATACTTGAACATTACGATATGAAATCGTTTGGTTTCGGTTCTCCGGAACACATCCATTATTTTGTAGAAGCCAAAAAGTTAGCTTTTGAAGACCGCGCAAAGTACTATGCCGATATGGCATTTTATGATGTTCCGGTACGACAGCTTATCAGCAAGGAATATGCAGCCCAACGCCGGAGAGAAATTTCAGGCAGTCGTGCTGCCCGAAAGCCGCAACCCGGCGTTATTGCCAATACTGACAACACCATATACCTCACCGTAGCCGACAAGGACGGCAATATGGTGTCTTTTATCCAAAGCAATTTCCGTGGGATGGGCAGTGGCATGGTACCACCCGGGCTGGGGTTCATGTTACAGAATCGCGGCGAACTTTTTTCTCTCGATCCGGCGCATGCCAATGTTTTTGCTCCGGGCAAACGCCCGTTCCATACAATAATACCCGCTTTCGTTACGAAGGACGGCAAGCCTTTTCTTAGTTTTGGCGTTATGGGCGGTGATTTTCAGCCCTTGGGACATGTGCAGATATTGCTCAATATCATTGATTTTGGCATGAATGTGCAGGAAGCCGGCGATGCCCCGCGAATAGACCATCTCGGTTCGTCTTCGCCCACAGGCGAAGTACAGGAAGCCGACGGAGGCAATGTAGTGTTGGAAAACGGTTTCTCAACAGCTACTATTCGCCGCCTGTTAGAAATGGGACATCAGGTGGGTTATGGTTTCGGCTCCGCTTATGGCGGTTATCAAGCCATTATGTATGACGAACAACGTAAAATATACTTCGGCGCTTCCGAAAGCCGGAAAGACGGGTGTGCGATGGGATTCTGAGTATTCAGTGTGCGATGGGTATTCAATAATAAAAAGGGACATCCCTATTTTGGAATGTCCCTTTTTAAATCTCGAAATACTTTATCGGAATCTCGCAATGACAGTAATAGTCATTTTATAACGTAGCAATTCCTTAATTTTGTCTGTTACCGCCTCCGCCACCTTGTCCCTGACCCTGACCTTGGCGCGGTCTGTTAAACTCAATATACTTCGTGTATTGTTCTGCTGATAACAAAGGTTTAACTTTTGCATTTCTTGCCTCATTCAATTTTGTCCGTTCAGCAGCCATTTTCTCACGGTCGTCTCTGTATTTCTCAGCCAACTCCCGCTGTTTAGGAGCAAACTCCTCATCAATCTTTTTGATGTCAGCAACCTGTTTGTCAGTCAACTTAAGCTCTGTTTTCATTCTTTCATAACGTTGTGCCGCTAATTCAGCCCGTCGTTCTGGGGTCATTTGCCCACGTTGTCCACCTTGACCTCCTTGTGCGGAAGCCATAAAAGCAAACACAAATAAGCAACCTACTATTAAAAATTTCTTCATAATTTACATTATTTAAATTAAACTTATCAATAAAAAATCATATGAATCAACAATAGATTAATTTTGTCTGTTACCGCCGCCACCGCCGCCTTGTCCGCGCGGTCTAAAAGTGTTAAACTCAACATACTTGGTGTATTGTTCTTCTGATAATAAAGGTTTTACCTTTGCATTGATTTCATTACGTAATTTCTGATACTCAGTCTGAAATTTTTCACGGTCGTCTCTGTATTTCTCAAACAATTCCTGTTGTTTGGGAGCAAACCCCTCATCAATCTTTTTGATGTCAGCAAGTTGTTTGTCAGTCAACTTAAGCTCTGTTTTCATTCTTTCGTAACGTTGTGCCATAAATTCAGCCCGTCGTTCTGGGGTCATTTGACCACGTTGTCCCCCTTGTCCCCCTTGTCCGCCTTGTCCTCCTTGTGCGGAAGCCATAAAAGCAAACACAAATAAGAAACCTACAAATAAAAATTTCTTCATAATTTACATTTTTAAATCAACAATAGATTAATTTTGCCTGTTACCGCCGCCTTGTCTGTTGCCTTGTCCGCCGCCTTGTCTGCGTTGAGCAATAATCTCCTCATACTTCTTGAACTGGTCAGCAGTTAAAGCCGCTTTTAGTTTCGTGTTTCGTTCCGTGGTCAATTTTGTATTTTCCTCACGCATTTTTTCACGATCTCCTGCGGCATTCTGACGCACTGCCGTCTGTTTCTTCCGAAAATCCTCATCAATCTTTTTGAATTCAGCAAATTGTTTGTCATTCAGATTGAGGTCCTTTTTCCACTGTGCTTGTTGTTCAGCAATTTCTTCGGGTGTCAGTTGTCTGAAACCGCCGCCTTGACCACCTTGTCTTTGGCCTCCTTGGCCTTGTCCGCCTTGTGCGGATACCAAAAAAGCAAATGTTAGTAAACATGATACAATAAAAATCCTTTTCATACTATCAATTTTAAATTAAACTTTTAAATAAAAAAACACACAAACCATAAGACTTTAGAAAGGACGATTAGTTTAATCGTTAAAAAAATAATTTTATCACGAAACACATAATAGTCTTAAAGATAGGCGATTACTTTTTGACGGTCGGTCTGGACGGTTTCAAATTCGGACAATACAGCGCTGCTTCCCATGGGGACGGATTCGTTCTTGTATTCCATCTTGCTGTAAACAATACTGCGGGCGGAGGTATGAAATTCTTTGGCTCCGGTACCGGCTTCAATCAGGGCGATATTATCCTCACGCACCCCACAACCGGGCATGATGATGATACGGTCTGCAGCGCGATGCACTAATTCTTTCAGATGAGGTATCCCAAGGACTGCATCGGGTTGCTGGCCGGAGGTCAGGATTCGGGCACAACCCAAGGCTATCAGTTGTTCCAAAGCCACATAAGGGTCGCGGCATACATCGAAAGCGCGATGACATGTTACGGACAAAGGTTTTGAGGCTTCTATCAGGCGATGCATCAACGGGACATCGATTGCGCCCTGCTTCGTAAGACATCCGAAAACTACGCCATGGACATGCAGTTGTTTAGCCATTTCGATATCATATAGCATGGTTTTGACTTCCGTGTCCGTATATAGGAAGTCACCGCCACGTGGACGTATGATAATATTGATGTTGATCTTTGAGGTCAACTGTTGCACCAAACGGATAGTTCCGTAGCTTGGGGTCGTACCGCCTTCCGGGATTCCTGCACATAATTCAACTCTGTTCGCACCACCTGCTTCGGCTTCGATGCAACTCTGCACTGAGTTTGCGCATATTTCAATTATTCTGGACATAAATAAATAGTTGTTAGTTTGCAAATATCGATATTATTTTAAACTATTCATAATTTTTCGCGGCAATTTTGTATTTCTCACAACTTGTACTATCTTTGTCCCCTTAAATAAAATACGTTACGATATGAAAGTTCTAAAATTCGGCGGGACATCCGTAGGTTCCGTGAATAGTATTTTGAGTGTGAAAAAAATTGTTGAGGCGGTTGAGGAGCCGGTAATCGTAGTTGTTTCAGCGCTTGATGGGATAACAGACAAGTTGATAAACATGTCAATAACTGCTTCAAAAGGGGATAGCTCCTATAAAAAAGAGTTTTCCGAAATGGTGGCGCGCCACCTGACTGTGATTAAAGGTGTCGTTCCCATAGCGAAACAGGCTAAGGTTACAAAAATAATTAAGGAAACGCTCTATGAATTAGAAAATATTTTTCGCGGGTTATTCCTGATAAAAGATTTGTCTAACAAGACGTCCGATACCATCGTCAGTTATGGAGAGCGTATCTCGTCTGTCATCCTGGCAAATGTCATCAAAAGAGCCAAACTGTACGATTCGCGTCAGTTTATAAAAACACATAAACAATTCGGTAAGCATGTTGTTGATTTCGGAAGGACTAATGAACTGATATTAAAAGCCTTCAAATCCATGCCAAAGGTCGTTGTAACGCCCGGGTTCATTTCGTCGAGTATGGACGACAACGAAGTCACCAATTTAGGGCGGGGCGGTTCCGACTATACAGCCTCCATTCTTGCGGCTGCGCTCAATGCTTCCATGCTCGAAATTTGGACTGATGTTGACGGTTTTATGACAGCCGACCCACGTGTCATCAGTACAGCTTATGTCATCCGTCGTCTGACCTTTACTGAAGCGATGGAGCTTTGTAATTTCGGAGCGAAAGTGATCTATCCCCCCACCATTTACCCGGCATTTCACAAGAACATCCCTATTCGGGTGTGTAATACGTTCAATCCGAATACGCCCGGAACGCTTATTTCCAAGGAAGGTGAAAAAAAGAATGAAATAAACGAAAACAAGGCGATCATCAAAGGCATCTCTTCGATAAACGATACCTGCCTTGTTACCGTTCAAGGATTGGGCATGGTAGGCGTCATCGGCGTTAATCACCGGATATTCCGCACCTTAGCGGAAAGTGGGATCAGCGTGTTCATGGTATCGCAGGCAAGCTCGGAAAATAATACGACGTTTGCCGTAAAGAATGAAGTAGCCGATTTAGCTGTTGAAGCGCTTAACAGGGAATTTGCGCCGGAGCGCTCACGCGGTGAAATCGACGATATCGTCACCGAAAAAAATCTCGCCACGATAGCTATCGTAGGTGAAAACATGAAACGCACACCAGGCATTGCAGGGAAATTGTTCGGTACACTCGGACGTGCCGGTATCAGTGTGATAGCTTGCGCCCAAGGCGCTTCGGAAACAAATATCTCATTTGTCGTCAAACTCGAATTTCTACGTAAAGCGCTGAACTCTATCCACGATTCGTTTTTCCTCTCTGAGTATAAGATGCTAAATCTGTTCCTTATTGGCGTCGGAACAGTAGGCGGTCACCTGTTGGAACAAATCCGGCAGCAACAGCAGAAACTGATGAAGCAAAATGGGGTCAAACTGAATGTGGTCGGGGTAGCCGACATTAATAAAATGCTGATACGTCGCGAAGGCCTCGACCTTCAGACTTGTATGCAAGACCTCATAACATACGGCGTCACCTCTTCGACGGCCGCTATCAAAGATAAAATTCTCAAGATGAATATCTTTAACTCCGTCTTCATCGATTGTACGGCAAGCGAAGAGATAGCCGAACTATACGAAACACTACTCAATAACAACATTTCGGTCGTTGCAGCCAATAAAATAGCCGCCTCGTCGTCGTACAAATACTATGCATTACTAAAAGAGATAGCGCGTAAACGAGGCATCAAATTTCTGTTTGAGACCAATGTAGGCGCCGGACTGCCTATCATCAATACGATGAATGACCTGATCAACAGCGGCGACCAAATTTTTAAATTAGAAGCCGTACTGTCAGGTACCTTAAACTTTATATTTAATACAATAAGTGAAGATATCCCCTTAAGTCAGGCGATACGGATGGCAGTTGAGGCCAAATATGCAGAGCCTGACCCGCGCATCGACCTGAGCGGAATGGATGTAATTCGCAAATTGGTTATCCTCGCCCGCGAAGCCGGCTGTGAGGTAGAACAGAGTGATGTCAAGACAGACCAGTTTATCCCGAAAAAATATTTTACCGGCTCCATTAATAATTTCTGGAAACGCATTCCCGAATTGGACGCCGAGTTTGAAGAGAAACGCAAAAAATTAGCCGTCAAAGAGAAACGCCTGCGCTTCGTAGCAAGCATGCACAACGGAGCCTGTCAGGTCGGCCTGGTTGAGATTGGCAGCCGTCATCCTTTCTACGAACTCGAAGGCAGTAACAACATCATCATGATTTCAACCGAGCGCTATCACGACTATCCGATGATTATCAAAGGATACGGCGCCGGCGCCGAAGTGACTGCCGCCGGCGTTTTCGCCGACATCATTTCCATAGCAAACATAAGATAATTGAGAATTGAGAATTAGGAGTAAGGAATAAGGAGTAAGGAGTAAGGAGTAAGGAATAAGGAGTAAGGAATATCTACTATCTACTATTTAATTTATGCTTTATTACAGTACAAACAGACAAGCGCCTTTGGCCGGATTGGAAGACGTTGTTATCAACAGTCTTGCAAGTGATAAAGGGCTTTATATGCCTGAGACCATTTCGGTCATTGATAAAAATGTGATTGCCGGAATGAAAAACAAATCTTTTCAGGCGATTGCTGACATCGTGGCACAGGCTTTTTTTGGGGAAGACATGGATTCGCAAGCGCTGACAGACATTGTATACGATACGCTATCGTATGAGACGCCTGTTGTGCATGTCCATGATAATATCTATACCCTTGAACTTTTTCATGGGCCTACCCTTGCTTTTAAAGATACGGGAGCGCGTTTTATGGCACGATTATCGAGTTATTTTATCCAACGCAAAGGACTTGACAGGGAGGTCAATGTATTAGTGGCAACATCGGGCGATACCGGTGGCGCCGTTGCTAACGGTTTCCTTGGTACGCCGGGTATTCATGTTTTTGTGCTTTATCCGAAAGGCAAAGTCAGTCAGATACAGGAATGTCAGTTCACTACGTTAGGCTGCAATATTACAGCGTTTGAAATCGACGGGACTTTCGACGACTGCCAGGCATTAGTCAAAGCGGCTTTTGTGGACGGCGAACTGAACGAGCGATTGATGTTGACATCAGCCAATTCGATCAATGTAGCACGATTTCTGCCGCAAGCGTTCTACTATTTCAACGCTTACGCCCAATTAGACCGGATTGGTAAGGCCGCTGAGTTGGTGATATGCGTTCCAAGCGGCAACTTCGGCAACCTGACGGCCGGTCTTTTTGCATACAAAATGGGGCTTCCTGTTAAGCGCTTTATCGCCGCTAATAACCGGAATGATGTTTTTTACGAATACCTCAAAACCGGCGCTTACAACCCGCGTCCGTCGGTCGAAACGTATGCCAATGCGATGGATGTAGGTAACCCAAGCAATTTTGTGCGCATCCTCGATTTGTTCGGTAACGACCACAAGCAGATCGCCGCCCTTATTTCCGGCTATCGCTATACAAACGAACAGATTACCGACACAATACGAACGGTATACAATTCTCAAAATTACCTGTTAGAACCCCACGGCGCCTGCGGCTATCAGGCGCTTGCCGACTACGGGCTACAACCTGATGAGACGGGTCTGTTTTTTGAAACGGCGCACCCTGCCAAATTCAAGGAAACCGTTGACGGTATACTGCAATCCGACATTGATATCCCCGCCAAACTGCAGGACTTTATGAAAGGCGAAAAAAAGAGTCTATCGCTTGGCAAGGATTTTGAAGGATTTAAAGCATTTCTAATGAGTTATTAGTACCCTGATACTTCTTTTTTATTCACACGCTTGCAAAAATCAATTATTTCATCTAATTTTGCGGTTTATTCCTTAAAAACGCTAAATGAACGAAGGTATCATAGAAAAGCTGAAGGTATTAGCTAACTCGGCCAAGTATGATGTGTCGTGTGCTTCGAGCGGGACGGTGCGCAACAATGCTAAGGGCGGGATCGGTAATACGGTTGGCGGGATGGGCATATGCCACAGCTTCACCGAAGATGGACGCTGTATCTCGCTATTGAAAATCATGCTCACCAACCATTGTATCTATGATTGCGCCTATTGTATCAACCGTAAAAGCAACGACATTGCACGCGCAACGCTCAGCGTTAGCGAATTGGTAGAGTTAACCATTGAATTTTACCGGCGTAACTACATCGAGGGGTTGTTTCTCAGCTCCGGGGTTGTTCGTACGCCCGATTATACGATGGAGCGCATGGTGCGCGTCATCAAAGACTTACGGGCATTGCATCGCTTCAACGGATATATTCACCTGAAAAGTATCCCCGGTTGTAGCCGCGAGTTAGTAGCCGAAGGAGGGCTTTATGCCGACCGGATGAGCGTCAACCTTGAAATACCGACCGAAGAAAACCTGAAACTGTTAGCGCCCGAAAAAGACTTTCAGAGCGTATTTACACCTATGAAGTATATCCAACAGGGGATGATGCAAAGTTTGGAAGACCGTCGCAAGTTTCGCCATGCCCCCCGTTTTGTACCTGCCGGTCAAAGCACGCAGATGGTGATAGGCGCCTCGCCTGAGCCGGACAAGGTGATACTGAACGTAACATCCGCCCTGTATCAGCGTCCGGGCATGAAGCGCGTTTATTATTCCGGTTTTATTCCGGTTAATTCATACGACAAGCGGTTGCCCGCTGTCCGGCAGACGCCGCTCGTACGGGAAAACCGTCTCTACCAGGCCGATTGGCTATTGCGTTTTTATCAGTTTCGTGTCGATGAAATCGTTGACGACCGTTTCCCTAACTTGGATTTAGAGATAGACCCTAAATTAGCATGGGCGCTCCGGCATCCCGAATTTTTTCCGGTAGACGTAAATATTGCTGATTACCCTACGTTACTGCGCGTACCCGGTATAGGCGTGAAATCCGCTACACTGATACTGTCGGCTCGAAAATTCGGACTACTTACGTCCGACCAACTCAAAAAAATAGGCGTCGTGATGAAGAAAGCGCATTATTTCATCACCTGCCGCGAACTGCCGATGCATACTGTAAACGAAGCGACGCCCGAATACGTCCGCAAAATCTTGACCGAACCGAAAAAGAAAAAGATGAAAGCCGACGCGCTCTGGGCTGGAGATTTGTTTGAGTAATGTAGAGACGTAACATGTTACGTCTCCAAGAGGGACGGAGATTACGTCTCCACGAGGTGTGTGGCATAAGACGACCCCCAATGGGGATGATATTTTGAAATTATGAAGATTTTTTTCTATGATAAGACATTTGAAGGTTTGTTGAGCGCTGTCTTTGACGCATACAGTATGAAAACATTCCCTGAAAAGTTGCTTCCGACAGGCGCTGTTCCACCTATTTTTACGGAAATAACACATACGGTTGCAAGCGATGAACAACACGCTAACCGCGTGTGGCAGGGACTGCAAAAGAAATTGTCAAAACATGCTTGCAATATGTTGACGCATGTATGGCTGTCGGAGTTGAAAGGGAGTGATGAGTTGTTGTTCCGTTATATATGTAAAACGTTTGCTACCAATAAAAAGATTCAGTTCAATTTCGGCGACGCCGATGTGCTTGAAGTGCAAAAGATCGCCCGTAAAGTAGCCCATGAAGCGCATTATCTCATTCAATTCGTCCGTTTCCAAAAGGCAGCCGACGACATCTTTTTTGCGCCTGTACGGCCTCAATTCAATGCCTTACCGCTTTCTATCCATCATTTCACCGACCGTTTTGCCGACCAGCAATGGGTGATCTACGACCTGCGTCGACAATATGGATACTATTACGACTTGCATACGACACAAGAGATTACATTTACCGACGACGATCACTTGCTTAGCGGCAAGTTGGACGAAGCGCTGATGGCGGCAGACGAAAAAATGTTTCAGGATTTATGGAAAAGCTATTTCAAAGCGCTCGCAATCAAAGAACGCATCAATCCGCGTCTGCATAAGAAAAACATGCCTGTCAGGTTCTGGAAGTACCTTACCGAGAAACAATAAGGGACAAACAGCCGAACAGCTATTTTGGGCCTAACGAGGCAAACAAGTGAACGGGTCGAATGGTCGAATGGGGCAAAACAGGTCGAACGAGGGCAAAAGGGCTTCCGTTCTTCGTGCGTCTTACACAGCAAAAAAGGCTTCGAGTTCGCGTAGCGTATTTTCGTTTGTTTGCAGGTCGTGGACGGCGATCCCTTTATGCAGGGCAACAATGCGGGAACATACTTCGGTGACATGCATCAGGTCATGGCTTGAAATCAACATGGTGGCGCCTGACTGTGCGTTCATCTCCAACAACATCCGTCTAAGCCTGAGTTGTGAACTTGGATCAAGATTGGTAAAGGGCTCGTCCAATATTAATATTTCGGGGTTACCCATCATGGCTGCTGCAATTCCGATTTTCTTCTGGTTTCCTTTCGAGAAATCACGGATGTATTTGTTCTTCCCGATTATCTCGTCGTTGAAAAAATCACGCATACTGTTGATGAAATCGCCTACATCGTCCTTCGACATCCGGTGTGTCTTTCCCAGAAAATCGAAATATTCTTCCGCAGTCAGGTAATCAATAAGAAAGCCCTCATCCAAGTAAGAACCGGTATAGCTTTTCCAGTGTTCACTGCCTTGCACCGGTTCACCTTTCGACCGGGCTATTCCAGCCGATGGGCGTATCAAATCAAGTAAACACCTGAAAAAAGTGGTTTTACCAGCTCCGTTATTACCCACTAATCCAAACATCTCGCCCTTTCCTATTTGAAGGGCCGGAAGGTTCAATACGATAACCTTTCCATATTCCTTTTGTAAATTTTCTACTTGTATCATTCGTAAGTTCGTAATTAATTATTTCTGAATCCTTCAGCCATTGCATATTTTGCTTGTGCGAAATTGCGGCAAAAACTTTTGAGAAGCCATTTGTGGCACAGCACGCCAATCAAGCCTAAAAGCGCTAATAGGCCTAATCCCCAGATTTCCAACCCTACCCAACTGAATATACCTGCAATAATCATGGGAAGGATCATGGCCGGCAGTATCGAGATAAAGTGCATAGCGCCAGTGCCTTGCCAGTTAAAAGCCGAGCCTTTTGCCAGTTCTATTCGTTTGCGATTGAATTTAACGAACCATAGCATGATTAAAGCGCCAACACCGATATTAAACAGGAAACATGCTGATTGAATCCAAAAATACCTTATCCCGAAAAACGCATACGGAGTAGTCAGTACATAACTGACAATGCAGAATGAGACCAACATATAATATTTGGCGCGGAAATAATCATAAATGCTGCCCTCACGTGTCAGGATACCGTCGAAAAACCGGCTCTCCCATGCGACGATGAAATTTCCATAGCTAAGCATCGTCATGCCGGTAACAATAATACCCACAAATAATAACCACAAAATATTATCTTTGTACAAAGGATTGGAATAAAAAAGCAATCCGTAAAGCCAGAACAGGGGAGTAATAAAAAGTACCGATTTCGTACGTTTATGGCGAAGTATCAGTTTCAATTCCAAGCCTATTAACTCTCCGATTTGTCCAAATCGACTCATAAAATCAAGACTTCGAACGGCCACCTGCTTCTTGGTGTTCTTGGGGTCGATTTCTTCGGGATAGAAACACACTTTCAGGAAACGATAGTTGATAAGGTATACGACCGCTACCAATGCTGCCGCTGCTAATATCCACGCCGGACGAACCAATACAGCATCAAAGAATGACGTCGAAAGAGTTGATAGCGAGAATACTCCAAAATAATCAAGCGCTATCAGCGCTACAAATACTAACCCGAAAATCAAAGACACCATCGGTTTGATTGCCATCTGCCGTTTGATATACACATTCGTATAAATGACTACTACAATCATCAGAAACAGCGTCAATAACCACCCCAAAGCCGCAGCGCCGGAATAGTAAGCCGAAACTGCCTTGATAGCAAACGGAAGGAACATCAGAAAAGAGATGTAATTGAGCGGATTGATAATGCTGCGCGCTAACAGGAAGTGCATTAGGAACGAGCGTTTGACAGGTAGATGCATGAACGGCGTAATACTCATGGCCGGCGTTTGTTGCATAAAGAAACGAATCAACAGTTCTAACCCGAAATAATAGAGTAACACCCCATTGAGTAGAGTGACAGGGTCGCTGTCGGGAAAAGCGTCTTCCAATATACTGTCTAATACAAAGCCTATCATCATGAAACTGCCTATCAAATACAACATTAGAAATCCAAATACAATGTTGATAGCCATGTTTTTATTCCAAACGGCCGAACGTGTCATTTCACGTGTTCTCAATTTAATAAATTCAATAATCATAGTAATTTGTTTTTATCATCTGCTATAAAAAATTTGTGAAAATTCAAAAGATAGATTGAAGCAAGAACCGATGCAAAAGTACAACATTTTTTTAAAATACAAAAATATTTAATAAATTTTAAATTTTCAGCAATTCAGATTCCCCTCACAGCTTCTTCCATGCCAATAATCTCGGCACAAGTGAAGAATGAAGTCATAGAGACGCCTAAAACGCCATGCAGATTCAGGTTTTGCCCAGTAAGAAATAAATTAGGCTCAGGCGTACGGGGTGATAACAAGGTTGTCATCAATTGTTCGCAATTTTTGCGTATTCCAAACGCAGCGCCTTGCGGCGAACCGGTATAATCACGATAGGTAAGCGATGTACTTGTATAGAGCCGGTCTATGGCGTCCATCGGATTGACAAAATCTTGCAAACCCGGAATATGGCTTGCGGCCAAATGAATACATGCTTCCGTTTTTTGATTTTTATACGACAGGTAATCAGCGCCACGACGACCAACGCCTGTTTCTATCCATAGTTCAACTTCCTGTCGGTACATCGGGGTGAGTATGTCCATATTTCTTGTACAGGACGAACCATCTTCGGGTGGTCGAAATGAAACCAACACGCAAGAATTGACATTTTCAGGCCGATAATAGGCATATTGCCACACATCGCCGCTTTTATATACATAAATATTTCTATTTTGATAGGGTACTGTGTTTCCTTTTAAAGCGATATTCGCCGTGAACATCCCAAATGTATTTTCCAGATTATTAATCCTTTTACGATAAATGTTGCGAATAATTTTACTTTCAGTTATCAACGAAAGCGCCATAGCCGGATGAATATCGGCAATAAAAAAATCCGCCTCAATGCGCTCAACCTCAGCGTTCGCTCCGATTGCCCCATCTTCTCCGATTTTCCACCCTTCCCCTACTTTCCCGCTTACCTCCGCCGCTACAATCCTGCCATTTTCTTCCAGGAGGCGCGTCACTTCCGTGTTCAGGCATACTGTCCCCCCATTTGCCTTGATATTATTAACCAACGTGTCGGCAATTTGCGAGCCTCCACCTTTCAGCCGCCATGCACTCTGAATAAAGGAACTGTTTATCTGGGCAAAAATATATAGCGGTAAGGTTTGCGGATGTAATTCCATTTTAAGCGAAGTCCCGGAGAGTACCTGACGTAACAGCGGATCGTCGATAGTAGAAACCAAGTAATTGTAAGCCGATTGAGTAAAAAGTGACTTTTCGAAATAATTTTCTTCGCTTTTCCGAACGAAACTCTTGAAAATGGTTTCCGATACATGCTGTAAAAAAGCCGAATATTTCTTCAAATTTTCACGTTGATGCGGAAATTGTTCGGAGAGTGTTTCCGCAAAGCGTTCATAACCATTTGCAAACAAATAAGACTTATTGTGAAGGAAAACTTCGTCGAATCCGGTTTCATCCATGCGATACCAAGGCAGACCGAGCAGACCAAAATAGTCGAAAAGGCGGTATAACGGTTGTCCGGGGTCTAAGCCGCCAACATAATGAAGTCCGGTATCAAATATTTGTTTTCCCCGACGAAAAGATTGGATACAACCGCCCGGTTGCGCGTTTTTTTCAAGCACACAAACCTTTAAGCCGTGTTTTGACAGGATATAACCGCACTGCAATCCGCCAAGCCCGGCTCCGATTATGACAACCTCGTATTTTCCCATAAAACCAATGAACAATGAACAATGAACAATGAACGTTCGTAATTGCTTCCCTACGGAAGCGACACATTATTTGATTTTTAACACTAAGGAACGTTCCTAATTCCTAATTCCTAATTCCTAATTCCTTATTCCTAATTCCTAATTCCTAATTCCTAATTCCTAATTCCTAATTCCTAATTCCTAATTCCTAATTCCTTATTCCTTATTCCTTATTCCTTATTCCTTATTCCTTATTCCTAATTCCTAATTCCTAATTCCTAATTCCTAATTCCTAATATATCTTTTTCGTAGAACATTGCTGTAGCGTGTTTTCATCAGCAGTTTGAAAAGGAAAGGCTGTAATGAATAGGAGGTGAGAATCGTAGAGGTCATGCCGATCAACGTCGCGATGCCTATCGATGATAATGCGGGATGTTTAGCGAACATCAGCGATGAGATGCTGATAATCAGCACGACAGCCGACAGGAATATGGCTGTTTTATGGTACATCAACAGTTTGGGATCGTATTTTTTCACATCCGAGAGTAATCCCTCCATCACAAAAATACTGTAATCGACGCCGATGCCGAAAATGAATGTAGAGATGACGATGTTGATAAGGTTAAACTGTAATCCGAGCATCGCCATGACGCCAAGCACGATGTACCAACTCATACTCATCGGCGCAAATGCAATCAATGCAAGAGGAATGCTTCGGAGCGAAACAAACAACACTAACAAAACAAACAGGGAAGATATGCCGAGTATCGTCGTAAAATCTTTATGCATCAGTTCGACCATATTGGTTGTGTAATAGAACGGATCACAGACAATCACACCCGGCTGTGAGGCTAACACATCATTCACTTCCCGCAGGTCTTCAGCCTCCAAATGAACTGCCGTATAAACTAAATACATGCCCTGTGAATATTCTACTACGTTATCTAAGATGCTTTTAGGCAATATGCCGGATTCGTATATTGACGAAGGTTCATACGTATCGGCGAGCAGTTCGAAGAATGGGTCAAACATGGCAGGTCTGAATTTATTGGCTTGGCCGGCTGCAATAACATTTCGTTTAATAGCATTGATACGTTCTTCGCTCCAATAGGCCGACCAAGCTGCGATACGTTTTTCCTGTTCGGTTTTAGGCAATAAAAATGTCGATGATTTTGTGTAATTCGCTATTTTCCCAACCGATTGAAGCGAATCACACACGACACTTACACGCAAGTTACTGATAAAAGCTGAATCAAGATTTTCTGATGTAGCGGCATAATAGCTTGTTGTATAGCCTTTGGACGTTTTCTCGGCAAAAAATTCCATAGAACGTGTCACAACCGGATCGAAATAGCCTATATTACGCAGGTTAGTGTCGAATTTAACCTTTGATTGCAAAAACAAACCGGCGATAAATAATCCGACAATTAGCACAAGCAGCCAATATTGGCGGTCTAAGTGATAGGAATTTATTTTCTCAAGAACAGCAAAAACCTTCTCAAAACGCCGGTTACGAACAAATGGAAATATGTGTGGCAGAAAAAACAGGCAGGCTATCGTCGTGCCCACCATGGCAAATGAAGCAAACAATCCAAAATCACGTAATAAGGCAGACTGTGTAAACAACAGACCCATGAAGGCGCCAATGGTAGTCAAGCTGCCTAATATCACAGGTCTGACCTGGTCCTGAAGTACACGTTCCGGGTCTGTCAGGTATTTAAAATGAGTAATCACATGCAAGCAATAGCTTAATGCTACGCCAAGAACCACTGCTCCAATACCCAATGCCATCAACGACATCATCCCTTGCAAAAAAAACATACAGGCAAGCGCAAAGAATGCGCCGTAGACGACAGGCAACAACAGCATTGGCAATGTCGTTTTGTTCCGGAAGCAGACCATGATAAGCAAGCACGAAAGCAATAATGAGATACCCAGCGTCAAAACCAGGTCCTGTTTAATCTGTCTTGAGTTGAACATGCTTTGCACGGGCGGTCCGTGATACATCACTTTGATGCCGGGAAAATCCTTTTCCACCTGGTCGACTGAACGTTGCAACTTGTTCACCAATCGCGTGCCTGCCCACGAATCGAAAGCAACAAAATTAGGAGAAATAAAAACAAACGCTACAGTTGTATCAGACGAGAATAAATGATTGCCATACAAGGTGTAGTTGCCTCCAAGCATTTGTGCGATGTCGCCATCAGACCCCTGCATAAGCGCCGACCGCAGATTGACAGGGTCATACCGCATGATACGGTAATAAACCGCTCCTTCAGGTGATGACACTTTCTCAAGATTGTCTTCCATCTGCCTGAACACAGGTTCACGGGCGGTCAGCGAATCAATCTTGGAGTATAACGCCGGATCAAGCAATACCGGTATATTATCCAAAGCATACGACAACATTTGTTGTTTCACATCCTCGTCAATACGATACAGTATATCGCCTACATCCCCGTCGGATGCGTCATAAACCAACAGCGAATCAACTAAACGGTCGCTGGCCTCAATCAGTTCATTTACATCCGTTTTGCCATTTACAGATACGAGTTGAATAAAGATTTTCTCTCTTACTTTCAGTTCTGTAAAAGCCAACCCTTCGGCTTTTGTATTATCGGTTGAAGGAAGCAGTTTAGATATATTCTCCTCGTAGGCAAGCTGTAGGCCATAATATACAAATGCCACGAATGAAAGCGCCATCAACAAATATAGTAAAATGCGGCGTTTTCGGAAAAAGCGAAATATGTATAAACAAAATCGGGTCATTTAGTCAATTAAATCTTAAATAATCATTGTATTAGTTACAAATTCTCCTTTAAATTCAATATAAGTTGTAATTTCATCATACAGGAAAGCATGTACTTTATATGTCTTTGTATCAGGCCCCATGCGTCCGGATTCATATAGTTGCTGTTGTTGTCCTGCAGGCTTCATGTTTCCGGTTGCTTCTGTTTCGGAAAGGCGCAAACGAAGTCGTAATTGCGGTGTTGTTTGCGGAGTAATGACGGCCGAAAACCTGCATTTATCAATAAAAGCAAGAAACAGGCTTTGACCGCTCAGCAGTTCGGCACATTCTTTAATCATCTGAATATTACACACGCCGGGCGACACAGGATTTCCAGGGAAATGCCCAGCATAAACGCAATTATCAGGTAACAGGGTTATGCAATAATCATGTTCATCGCCTTCAACGTCATGGCTTTCTATTTTGTAATAATCATTCATGAAAATCGTAAGTTATGGGTGATGATGGCGTTATGAAAATTTTCATCTGACATTGAACAACCGTCTTACCGTCAACTATCGTTTCAGCGGAAAGAAGAGTTACGCCAAGTATTTCTTTCAGGATACAAATATGAGTACATAGCACATCACCTGCACGGGGCAAAAAATGAATCCTGCTTTTTTTCACTTCTCCTATAAAGCCTGTGGGGGCCGGTTTGTTAGCTAATAGCGCCTTATAGCCTGCAAAAGCTGAAGCCGATTGTGCGATATGCTCGATAAGTCCCGGTTCGGTAAACAAGCCATCGTTGCAAAAAAGGTTATTGTTTGCAATCGTAAGCCCTGTATCCGCTTCTAAATCGGATGCCTCATAAAATGCATCAACCATCAACATCGGTTCTCGTTGCGGAAGGAGATTTTTGATTGCCTCGTCTCTGATCTCAATCATTTGGATATGCTTTCATTTGTTAATACTTTCCGTTTTTGATAATCAGCGTCGAGTTAGTACCTCCAAAGCCAAACGAATTGGATAAAAAAAGGTCGAAATGACAGTCGATTCTTTCTGCGGGAATATTCAATAAGGCAGAGGCTTCGTCAGGGTTTTCGAAGTTCAGGTTAGGCGCAATAAAATCATTTTGCATCATGATCATCGAATAGACCACTTCGCTTGCTCCGGCCATCCACATCTCATGGCCGGTTTGCGACTTGGTGGATGTCACTACCGGTTTGCTGTCTCCGAAAACGGTATGGATAGCGCGCGCTTCGTTCAGGTCGCCTATGGGTGTCGATGTAGCATGTGCATTGACATATCCGATATGGCTTATTTCCACGTCTGCATCGCGTATGGCTAACTGTAGTGAACGTACGGGGCCTTCGATATTGGGCACGGAAATATGATCGCCATTCGACGAAAAACCATACCCTTTTATTTCAGCTAAGATAGGAGCGCCTCGTTTTAGGGCTGATTCGTATGCTTCGAGGATGAGAGTTGCAGCGCCGCCGCCGGGTACTAAACCATTCCGGTCGCGGTCAAACGGTCGGGAGGCTTTTTTCGGCTCGTTTTCGCGGGTGGAGAACGCATTTATCCCATCAAAACTGCCTGTAGCGAAAGGATTCACCTCCTGTGCTCCGCCACATATCACGATGTCTTGCAGGCCGTTACGTATTAATAACGTCCCTAATCCGATAGCATGGGAGCCGCTGGCGCAAGCCGCAGAGACGGTCATATTCATCCCTTTCAGTTTGAACAGGCAGGCAAGGTTCATCGTCACCGTCGAGTTCATGGATTGAAAGATAGCGCCCGAACCTATCAAGGTAGTATCATTTTTTTCGCGCATTGTATCGACGCTTTTCACAATAGCATCGGCGCTGCTGTCGTTCCCGTAAAAGATTCCTGCTTCGTGCTTATCTAAATAATCCTGGTCCAATCGGGCGTTAACCAATGCTTCAACCGTTGCAACATAAGCATATTTAGCCTGTTCAGGCATAAATACACGTTGATTGCGATTCAGGATGCTTTTCAAATCAGGGACATCTAATTGAGCAGTCAAAGCCGAACGAAAGCCCATCGCTTTTCGGGCCGGGTCAAAAACTATGCCCGATTTCCCGTTATATAGCGAATCCCTGACTTCGGTCAGGTTTTTACCGAGACAGGAATAAATCCCCATTCCGGTAATAACTACTTTTCTCATATCTATTTAAATAATGAATAAAAAAACAATCGTGTATATAAAGCATATACAAACGAAAAATTCTATAAATCAACCCTTGACGGCTCTTTCCCTTCTTCATCATCACTTGAAATTTCATCTAAAACTTGCGCAAAGATAGTTTAAGCCTGATAAAACACAAACAAATTTCCTTAATTTCTTATTTGGGGAAATAAAAAATTTGTGATTTTGCTCGATTTACGTTAACTTTGCGCCAAAATAAATACAGTATGTTTGAGAATTTAAGTGACAGGCTTGAACGCTCGTTCAAGTTATTAAAGGGAGAAGGACGAATTACCGAAATCAATGTGGCTGAAACCCTTAAGGATGTACGTCGTGCGTTATTGGATGCCGATGTGAACTACAAAGTAGCCAAGCAATTTACCGATACCGTCAAAGATAAGGCGTTGGGACAGCAAGTGTTAAAGGCGGTAAAGCCGGGTCAATTATTGGTAAAAATCGTCCATGACGAGTTGGCCAAGCTAATGGGGGGTACTTTCGTTGACGTCAACCTGAAAGGTTCGCCTGCTGTCATCCTGATGTCGGGGCTTCAAGGCTCCGGTAAGACGACATTTTCCGGTAAGTTAGCCAATATGCTCCGCCACAAAAAAGGTAAAAACCCGCTACTTGCCGCCTGCGATGTTTACCGTCCGGCTGCTATCGAACAGTTGCACATTATCGGCGAACAGATTAAGATACCGGTATACTCCGAAGAAGGAAACCAGCATCCGGTCGAGATCGCGTTACATGCGATAACCGAAGCGAAGAAAACAGGCCGCGACCTCGTTATCGTGGATACTGCGGGGCGTTTGGCTATCGATGAGCTAATGATGAAAGAAATCAAAGCGATCAAGGACGCTATCCAGCCCGATGAGATATTGTTTGTCGTAGATGCAATGACAGGACAGGACGCCGTTAATACGGCCAAAGAATTTAACGACCGCCTTGATTTCGATGGCGTCGTACTGACAAAATTAGACGGTGATACGCGTGGTGGCGCTGCGTTATCTATCCGTACGGTTGTCAGCAAACCCATCAAATTCATCGGAACGGGCGAAAAAATGGAGGCGCTTGACGTCTTCCACCCCGACCGCATGGCCGACCGTATCCTCGGAATGGGCGACATTGTATCGTTAGTAGAGCGGGCGCAGGAGCAATATGATGAAGAAGAAGCCAAACGTATTCAGCGACGGATAGCTAAAAACCAGTTCGACTTCGACGATTTCATGAAACAGATTCAGCAAATTAAAAAAATGGGCAACCTCAAAGACCTCGCTTCTATGATTCCTGGAGTGGGGAAAACGATGAAAAATATTGATATTGACGACAATGCTTTCAAAAATATCGAGTCCATTATCAAGTCTATGACGCCGAACGAACGAAGCAATCCGGCCATACTGAACGGTTCGCGCCGCCTGCGTATTGCGAATGGAAGCGGTACTAAAGTTCAGGATGTAAACAAACTGATCAAACAATTTGATGAAATGTGTAAAATGATGCACACGATGACAACCTCGAAAGGCGCCAAACAAATGCAGGGGCATAGGCGACGTTAGCGCTTAGCGTTTTTTTCACTTCATAGACAGACACATTTTTTGTTTTTTACACTAATGAACGTTCAGTTATTTAATTATTCATAATTTATAAATATTTTGGAAACACATGAATTTCAACTTATCGACGGGAAAGTCGTTGCAGCGCAGATAAAAAAAGAGATTGCCGACGAAGTAATAAAACTGAAAAAAGACGGGGGTAAAATCCCCCATTTGGCCGCTGTTCTTGTCGGGCATGACGGGGCAAGCGAGACATATGTAGCCAATAAGGTTAGCGCATGTAAGGAAGTAGGATTTGAATCTACGCTTATCCGGTACGAAGACGATGTGACCGAACAAAAATTATTGGCAAAGATTGAAGAGTTGAATAACGACGTCAGGGTAGACGGTTTTATCGTGCAGCTACCCTTACCTTCCCATATCTCTTCACAGAAAATAATTGAAGCGATTGATTACCGAAAGGATGTTGACGGATTCCACCCCGTCAATATAGGGCGTCTTTCGTTAGGTTTGCCTTGCTTCAAGTCGGCTACCCCCTCCGGAATAGCCGAATTATTGAAACGTCATAACATAGAGACCAAAGGCAAACATTGTGTTATCTTAGGCAGAAGTAACATTGTAGGCAAGCCCTTAGCTATGCTTATGATGCAAAAAGCCTATCCGGGTGACTGCACGGTAACGATATGCCACAGCCGTTCGGCCAATCTGTTTGAGATGTGCCAAAGCGCCGACATCATTATTGTTGCGCTCGGAGTGCCCGAATTTCTGAAAGCAGGCATGGTGAAAGAGGGTGTCGTCGTTATTGATGTAGGCACTACACGCCTGCCCAGTAGCGTTACCAAAAGCGGCTACAAGCTCACCGGCGATGTCGCCTTTAACGAGGTTGCGCCCAAATGCAGTTTTATAACCCCCGTGCCCGGAGGCGTTGGTCCGATGACCATTGTATCCTTACTGCGCAATACGCTCATTGCCGCCAAAAAAGAGATTTTCAAATAAACCGGGTTTCCCTGCATTTGAGCAAGAGATGACAAGCGACAATTTGCAATGCACCCTTTTTTTTAAAAAAAATTTTTGCATGTAATAAAAATACGCTATCTTTGCAGCGCATTTTGATTGGGTAGTAGCTCGCTGCTACCTAATCAAAACATACGGAGTTAGTAGCTCAGTTGGTTAGAGCATCGGATTGTGGTTCCGAGGGTCGTGGGTTCGAATCCCATCTTTCTCCCTTTCAAACCCCTCACGGAAAGAAATATTTCTTTCCGTGAGGGGTTTGAAACTATCTCCGTAAGCGTTATAAACCAGCAGACTCCGCAATCTCATTTATAGCCCTTAGTGGCGGCAATTTGCATGACAGAACGGTTGATGGCTTTGCCGAGGTCGTCACCGGTCTCATCGCTTGATTTTTGCATCTCGGCGTCAATATACGCTTGTCTTTGTTTGGATAAGGATTCAATTTCCTTTTGGACCGCAGTTCGTTCAGTTTGTTTTTGGTTGATGAAGGCTTTTAGTTCGGTTTCCGATTTACCTTGCAGTTCTTTCGGCAAATCCGCTTGTTTGATTGTCCGTAGCGCATCTTCATTTTCTGTCACGAGGTCAACCAAATCCCACGATGTATTTTTATAGGCTGACCCCGACTTGCTGACGATACGTTCCGTTTTATTGGCTGAGGAGATAGAAGCAGCATTTATGTCTTGTGCCGCCTGATTCACTTTCCTTGATTCTCCTAATTTACCGTATCCGATGTATGTATTATTCAGCCGGATGTTACAATCATCGATCCGGTCATCGTAAGGGGTTATAATATAACGGACGCGAACATTATGATCGATATTGAAAAATTCGCCTTTTCCTCTGTCGGCTCCATCTTTCCAGAGGCCTCGAACCCCCTCGCTCCGCTCGCCGCAGTGGATGGTGTTAACCGTAATATTTTTGCCCAATGCTTCGCTGATTGCTTCCTTATAGGATATTTTTCCCTGCGTAAAAGGTTCGTTACCGGCAATATAAACCAAGTGAATATCCCGCTCGTTAGCGCTCCATTTGAGTTCGTTAGTCGCTTTTTGGATGACGGCTCCGCAGTACTCCAACCCCCCATCGGTCGATAAGGCGAAAAGTTTTTCCGAAATAAGGTCGAGGTCGGTTGTCAGTGGAGCGACTAAGCGAATATAACCGTCGGCAGCCCTAAGACGGTCGTTGCCATATTCGTAAAGTGCAATCTGAATTTCAGGCTCCTCTCCTTTAAAACGTAGGGTTGTAAGCGTGTTGACGATATTCCACAGGCGTGATTTTGCCTGATTGATAAGGCCGTCCATACTATTTGACGTATCTAACAACAAGGCAACTTGTATTTTAGTGTCGTTTTTTCCCCCTGACGGGTTTTCCGGTTCGGTTGTTTGCCGGTGAACTGATTCAAATTGGACATAACATTCCCTGCTGTTGGAGGGTGTATTTTGCGCAAGCGTTTCACCGCCGCTTGCTGCTTGCAATTGACTGCTGTTATAGCCAAGAATAACGATTGTTACTACTATTCGGGCAAGTGAGCCAAATGATAATGGGGTTACTCCTGCAATGCAGGCAGTGCAACCTTTTCCCTTAAGATGATAAAATGATCTCATAATTGTGAATTTTAAATTGTTTACGACCGCAAAAATAAGTAATTCCCAAATTGCGTTTCGGCAAAACGGATCAACTAACGCTTTCACTTGGTAAAAAGCCGTTTTTAATAAGTCATTTTTTTTGCTATTACTAAATAAAAACGTTTTTCAAAAAAAGAGCGCTGTTAAACTAAAATGTATTTACTTTGTACCGGATTTCTAAGTGATATATTGTGAAACGGTATGTTTTGATAATAGGAATGATGTCAGTTTTTCTTGTCGTCGGCGCTCAAACGAAAAAGAAAACCGATAGTTCGGTCTCCCAGAGATCGATCAACCGGTCTGCGGAAAAAGTGACCGATGTCATGGAACAAAACGCTTCGGATGAGGTCGTTGCGGATGAGTACAGGGTCCTGGCTAATGAGCTTTCAGGGCAGGGAGATTATGTCCGGGCGGAAGATTACCTGAAACGAGCGCTCACACTTTACCTTAAATCTGATAAAAACGACCTGACTGCGACCGTTTACCGTGAATTGGCCAAAGTGCAGGAGTTACAGGACAAACGCGAAGATGCTGTCGCTAATTACAGGAACGCAGCCCGTTATGCTACAGACCCTGTTCTGAAAACCATGAATGAAAACGACGCCAACCGCTTGGGCGAACCCTTAGATTTAGAGGCACAATCGACATATATTCAGAGAAATATAGACTTAGCGGCAACCTCTAATACGGTAACAGAGCAGATTGACGCTTACCGGCAAATGGCCGGATTAAGAAGGGCGCAACAGGATAATTCGGGCGCATTGCAGGAATTGGAAAAGGCGCTTGTCGAATCGGAAACTTCCGGAGATAACAAAGATGCTTCCTTTCAGATAAAACAGGAGATGGCGCAAACACTTGCAGAAGATCATCAACACAGCGAAGCAATTGAACTGAACAAACAATTAGTGGATGAAGCGCGTCACTCAAACAATACTAAGATAGAAATCATTCAATTACAGCATCTTGCAAATGCTTATTTCGACGCGGGCGCACCGGCAGAGGGTATCCTGTCTTTACAGGAGGCCTATCAGACGGCGCTTGAAAAAGGATTGACATTAGACGCCAAAAACGTACTGCAACAAATCGTCGACCGGTACCGGAAAGAGCGTAAAACTACACAGGCATTAGAGGCCTATTCCGATTTTATCGGGAAATTGGAATCTTTAGTCAAGAATGACAGTTCCTTAGTAGATGAAAAATTTTTCCGTCTGCTGGAAGATAGGATAATACAGTTGGAAAAAGAGCGTTCATTGAACGATGAGTTGATATTCAGGACAAACCGTTTTAATAAGGCGCTGATAGGTTCTATTGTTCTGATTCTGTTATCATTAGCTGTTATCTCAAAGATACTGTACAATAACCTCCTGAAAAACAAAAAAATAGCATTACAGTCGCTGCGACGTGAGATGAATCCGCATTTTATTTTCAACAGTCTGAATAGCGTCAACCGTTTTATTGCCGAAAACAACGAGCGGGAAGCCAACAAATACCTGTCGTCCTATTCGAAACTAATGCGTGCTATCATGGAAAATTCTAACAAAGATTTTGTCCCTTTGAGCGTGGAGTTGGAGCAGTTGCGCGACTATTTAGCCTTGGAACAATTGCGTTTCGGGGATAAATTCACCTATTCGATTCAGGTAGATGAAACATTAGATGCAGATTCATTACTGATTCCTAATATGTTAATCCAGCCTCACTTGGAGAACGCCGTATGGCACGGGTTACGTTATAAGGAGGAAGCCGGTGTTTTGTCCTTGACCGTTAGCTTAGAAGATAAAATAATTTGCGTGGTTGTCGAAGATAACGGAATCGGCCTAAAGAAAAGCCATGAGCTGAAAACAGGACATCAAAAAGCACGGCAGTCACGGGGATTAACCAATACCCGTGAACGGATCGAATTGCTGAATCATCTGTATCATACGAAGATAAAACTGGAAATCATCGATAAAAGCGGTGATTCGACCGGTGTGATTGTGAGACTGCGTTTTCCCCGGATAATGACGAAACTTGGCAACCCGTCATAAAATAAGGAAAAGATGGAAAAGATTAAAACTGTAATTGTTGAAGATGAGGTATCCGCTCGCGAGGTGTTGAAAACATACATCGCCAGGTATTGTCCGCAGTTGGAGGTCGCCGGAGAAGCGTCGAATAGCAACGATGCAATTCGATTGTTGCACGATGTGCAGCCACAACTTGTTTTCTTAGACGTAGAAATGCCTTTTGGTAATGCGTTTGATGTACTGGAGGGCTGTCGCGACCTTTATTTTGAAACTATTTTTGCAACTGCTTTTTCCGAATATTCGTTACGTGCGCTCAATCAAAGCGCAGCCTATTATCTATTGAAACCTATCAGCATTGAAGAACTGATACAGGCTGTCAACAAAGTACAACAACATATCATCCATAATGAGATTTTCAACCGGAATCAGATTCTGGCAGATAATTTTAGGGAGCCAAAACCCGAAAGACAGCGCATTATTTTGCCTATTTTAGAAGGCTTTGAAGTGGAGCGATTGGATGACATCCTGCGTTTTCAGGGCAACGGCAATTTTACTGACGTCTATTTCCGACATAAAATAAAACCCAAAAAGATGGTTTGTCGCTTGCTGAAATATTTCGACGAGTTGTTGTCCTTCCCATTTCTGCGCGTACATAAATCTCATATTATCAATTTAAACGCAGTGAAGGCATACCTTAAAATTTCAGGTGGTATCATCGTTCTTGAAGACGATACCGAGATCGAAGTTTCAGCGGCATACAAAGCGGATTTTTTAGCCCTTTTTAAAAGCTGAGCCATTTACTCAATAATAATTCTATTTTCAATTCTCAAAATATATCCGGTATCTCTATGGAATTGCTCCATCCTGCCAGTTTGATTTATTCGAAATTTAGGTTTCTTGCTATTAGCAATGTATGCTCTTTTTGTGGTAAAAGATATCGCTTCCTCTGTTCGTTCAAAATGTTTTATCGTTTGCCGCAGTTGATTATCTCCTTCTTTTATCCAAGCGTTACCATCAGTCCTCTTTTTTAATTCAATAAAAATCACGGTCGAAGGACTATAAGATAATAGCCCATCACACCTGTTATCCATTTTTCCGTCTTCTCTTCTAAGTTCAATGCAATTATCTATAGGAATAAAAAGGATTTCTAATTGATATTCATTAATAACAATAGCTATCCATTTTCCGCCGTCTTTTTCGTCAAGAAAAGCAGGTATATGGGGAGGTGGCTGACTGTCGCAGATGCCAAAGCGTTTCCTTTTTGAAGTTTGCTGAAGTTCAGATGCAAAAAAATTTATAAGCATAACTGTTCTTGTATTTCTAATAATCTGGCAAACAATATATTACTTTCATTTAGCGCTTCATTAAGTTTGTTCTCATCAGAAGGAAGACCTTCGTATGTTTCAAGAATATTGATAGCGCCTGTTTGTTCATCCAACTCATAAATAGATAAATCTTTTGAATTAGTTATAGATTTAAGAGAGATGATATTTTGAAGTTTTGTCTCTAAGTCATATGATTTAATTTTTTTTCTTATTTCATCCGCTTTGACTACTAAAGTCATAAAATTAA
>JGI24702J35022_10000235_pt1 | contig 31608 bp, 19 predicted proteins | sample TergutTh196P4_FD_35022 | JGI IMG/M metagenome (IMG submission 35022) | reverse complement strand
AGCAACATCGAGAGCGGGCACGGGCGCAGCGACATCCTGATGGAGTCGCTGTCGGGCGACAGGCCGCACGTCGTCATAGAGTTCAAGCAGGGCGAGGACATAGATGCTCTGAAGGATGACGCGCTGCGGCAGATTCTCGACAACCGCTATTACGAGGGCCTGCGCGGCGAGGTCCTATGCATGGGCGTGGCGCACGATAAGAAGCGCTGCGCGCTTGCGCATGAGACGATAACGAACACGTGATGTGGAAGACGCGGGGGAAGTTCAAAACCTCGCGTCTTCATAAACATTTACCAATAACTGGCAGCAACTGCTAATTCAAAGAATCAAGAAGATACGGAATTAATTTAAAATAATAGAAGCCAATAATGTTATGAAAAAGAATGTTTTGCTATTATCTCTTATTAGGCGGCCGCTGTTCATGTCGCTGCTGGTTCTACTCATAGCGTCGGCGGCATACATATCGTCCGCATATTGCATAGAAGCCGGCATTATGGCACGAAGCATCGATGAAATCGGCAGCTATTATCGCTCCGTCGGAACTGTTTCCGTGGCAGGCAGCAACAGCGTCAATGGAGATGTCCGAAAAGCCGCCACGGCAGTGGAATCCAGCCCATATGTCTCTTTGGCCGACGAGCGGAGGGGCATAGAGGCCGTGCTGCGCGACATGACGAGCGTGGACGTATATGGCATGTATCCTCCCGCGATTGCGGACATATTGGTGACCCCCGACGGCAACGTACACCAATACCGGCATACAGACGCATTCTTTTATGGGACGCTTACGGGCATAAAGACAGGCTCGATGCAGATCAACGGATTTGAAGGACTCGTCAGCCAACCGGAGCGGCCTTACATACAACTAAATATTGATACGGACAAGGTCGTGCTCGGCTTTCCGGAACATGTCATTGAAGGGCAGGCAGTTTCGCTGCGCTACTTCCTTGAAGGGGCAGAGCTGGACGAATATGTACGGTTGAACGAAAACAACGTGAGCGGCGAGCCTGTTTATCCCGCCACGCCCGTTGACGGCATGGCAATCGGGGAACGATATTTTCTAAGGAGCGCGTATTGCTATCAGGGGTTCTATGCGCGGGAAGGCAGGAGGAGCATTTATCCTGAAATCGGGGATGCTGGCGACCCTCTCGACATGGTCGCGCTCAACGTCGTCACGAATAGCGAGGAAGGCACCCGCTCGCTTTATGGAGCGGGCATTTGGTATGTTCCCGTCGAACCCGGCGAACCGGTCGACTTGTCCGCACCGGTGCTCGAGGGGCTTAATGACGAATTTGCCAGGCTGCGCCATAACCAGAGCGCTGTGCAGCTGCGAACGACGCGCGATATGGGGTCGCTGCCTTATGCGCAGCCGAAAGCGCGCTCGATAGCTCTTTCGGATGGGCGCCTGTTGTCGCGCGACGATGAGGCGAATGCGGCCCCGGTTGTCGTGATTAACAAATTCTTCGCAGAAGAGCGAGGCCTTCATATCGGCGACAAGATCGTCGCATATATACCGCAGACCCAGTACATATCCGGGATAAGAGGCGTGGGCAACGGCAAGGTCCCCATCGACCTTGCGTTGAGGAGCGTCCCGCAAGAAAAATATGACCACGAAATCGAACTGGAGATCGTGGGCATATACTACTACACGAATTGGGAGCCAAACACTCTCAACGAAATTGGGGTCACGTATTTCCATAACATCATGTATTTGCCGGACTCTGTTTTGCCGGACTGTTATAATGTGGAGCTCATTCAGTATCTGAGCGGCTCCGGAGTTTCGGTCAGCGCCGATTATCTCCCCGAAGCGTGGTTCAGCTTCGCGGTCGATTCTCGGGACGAAGAAGCGTTCATGGGAGAGGCGGGGGAAACGCTTTCTTCGCTCGGATTCGGCGTGAGCTTCATTTCGTCCGATGCTGCGGGGTTTTGGGATGCTGCGGGCAGAATCATGCATTCGTTGGTGTTGAAAGCGACTGCAGCATGTCTCGCCGCCGCCTTCATGTTCGTCATCATTGCATTCCTCTTTTCCCGTCTGCTTAGAAAAGAGATCGCCGTGATGCGGGCACTCGGCTGCCCGCGCGGCGATGTAGTAAAAAGAGCGGTCGCGTCAGCGCTCATTGCCGGGGCTCCCGCTGTCGTTGCGGGTTGTCTATCCGCGGCTGCATACGCCGTTTGGAGCGCAGCTGCCACGTTCGGGAATAGCGAGGTTTTTGCTATGGGCGGCAGGACGGCGGACGCCGCTGCCGGCGGCGCAGTTAGCGGCGTCGCTGGTGTCAGTCCGCTTATTCCTGCGGCTTTTATTGTCGCAGCCGTGGCGCTGCTCGCTGTCGTCTTATACATCGAGCTGCGCATTATGATGCGTCGCCCGATTGTTGGCCAGCTATTCAACGCGCCGGGGGCAAAAGCCAAGGCCGGGAGTAGCTCGGCCGGCGACATCCAAGGCTTGCGCAGGGATGGGGCTGCCGGTATTGGCGCCGCTATTGGAGAAGGTATTGGAGCCGAGATTGGCGCCGTCGGCTATAACGCAAGCGTGGCCGGAGCGTCAGACGTGGCTGATACCGCTCGTGTTGTTATGGGCGCGGCCGGTGCTGCGGCTTCATCCTCAAAAGCAATTATGATAAAGAACAACGTGCGGTTTGTGCTCCGCCACATAATCCGCGCGAAAGCCAGCGCGGCATTATTCATCGTGGCCGCAATTGTCCTCATCGCAGCGCCCGCAGTATTGCTGTTGCTGCTTGCGCGAATTGATTCCGACATCGACCGGCTATATGAGGAAACGGTAGTGGCCGGGGAGATTAAGCCTGCTGGTGAGCAAGGCGCAGGGGTGCGGACGTGGCGCATTGCGGGAGATGTCATATCGCCATTGGCTGTGTACGGCGCTATCGATAGCGGGATGATCGACAACGAATATATGGAAGCCGCATACGCTTGGGCGATGGTCGTGCACGGAAATAATGGAAACAATGGCGGCGAAGCGCAAGGCAGCACGGACAATGGCGATGAAGGCAATGAAATAGTCGACGGAAGCGACAGCATGGCAATAAGCTCAACAGATTACAGGGAAATGGACATATTGCTCGCGACGAATGACATTGGGAGATTTATTTCAGAGCATTCGAGGAACTCAATTGATGATATTCCCGGCAACTCGAGGGTCCTTGCCGATGGGAGCGACGTCCGCGACTTGGAAATTGAATATGCGGACGGATATGATGCCTCAGTATTCAACAGCAATGATGGCACTTATGTCACCATTGCCGGCAATGAGGGCGCATTCATTCCCGTCATTTTATCCGGGCCTTCGCTTGATAGGCGCGGGCTGCATATCGGCGACACGGCACGCATTGCCTGCATCCACGTCGATAGCGCGGGTAATCCAACCGCGTTGCAGACGTTTGCAATAATCATCGTCGGGACGCACAACAGGAACATCGTAGGGTATATTTCGCAGGATGTCGTCATATTGCCGCTGGACGCGCTGCTCGATATGATGAAAATGGACATGGGCTTTTCAAAGGTCAAGTTCGACATAAGCCAACAGCAGGTCAGAAACATTGCAAAGGCTGAGGGCGCGTTGAACAATATAATCGGCGCGAACAACGTCAGGTTTGGGTCCGGTTTCGCGCAGTTAGACCTGAACATCTTCGATGACGAGCTTAAATCCGTCGCCATGTCCATGGAGAAGGCGATGAATATGCTGCGACAGCTATACCCGATAGCTGTCGCGTGCGCGATTGTCGTATCGTGCGGGCTTGCCATGTTGTTCATGCTGCGCTGCATGAGGAAAGCTGCGATCATGAGGATTCTCGGCAGGTCAAAGCCAGGGGCGCGCGCCGTGCTGCTTGCGGAACAAGGGATTATTTCATTGTGCGGGATAATTGTTGGAGCTATCGTGCTCGCTTTTGCCGGCGCCGCCGCCAGGGAGGTATCGCTAGCGCTGTGCGTTTGTTGCTATGCCGTAGGGACAATTGCCGGTGCAGTCAGCGGCGCCTTGCTTGTCACTCGCAGGCCCCCGCTGGAGCTGCTGCAGGTAAGGGAATGAGGGGAGCAGGAGGAGCGCATAGAGCTCATGAGGTTGAATGATGAATTCGAGGTGGCATAATTGTATCGTTTCATTGTGTCCTGTTTTTGTTTCATATGCCTGGTTATATTTGCATCCTGTAGCGATAATGCAACTGTGAAACCGGATATCACATCGGCAGAATATGGAAACGTTCCGACTGATTCAGCAGATGAGCCTTATTCAGAACCGGATAGTCCTACGACGTCAATGCGCGCTTCCATAACAAAGCCGATTGCGATTGATTCAGCAACGGATGTATCGACAGGCTTCGATGATAATCAGAGCAACGGCGCAAATAGTCATCCATTCAGCTTGCGGATTGAGGCATGCATTGCGGATAAGCTGCCGGCTTTCATATTTGATATTTCTGAAAGCTGGGAAGAGGGCGCGAAGCATAATACCTACAAAATAAGGATCGCTTGTCCCGAACAACCGCAAATAATTTCACAGGAGTTTCTTATAACCAGCATTTTTGAAGACGGGATAAGCGAGTCTGAGTTTACATTAGTCGATATTGATTTTGATGGCTATAAAGACATCCAATTAGTTAACAATAGAGGACCTGTTAATGTAGGATGGGAGTATTATCGATGGGACAGCTTATCTTGCAAGTATGAAGAAGTGCCTTTTTTTGAAATGGGCGGTATCAGTTTTGAGGTGTTCAACGACTCGAAGCAAATAGTTGCAACAGTCCATCAAAGCATTTCTTTGTATGATCGTATTCTATACCAATACGCTGATGGTAATTTCGTGGAAACTAGGCGTGAACACGCCGAGTTTTGCGATGGCAGCAGCGACGGCAGCGACAGTTACGATGTTGTGCTGCGTATTATGGAGGGGAACGATGTAATCTGCATCAGAACACTCACATTGGATGAGTATTTTGCCATAGACCCCGATAGAGATGATGTATTGCGTTTTGGCGTCGAAGGCAATCCAAGTCAGCCAAAACCTGCCGGAGTCACGGTACTATTGGATCGCGAATGGATCAAAAACAATCATCAGCTACGAAGAAGCGCGCACCATATGGGATGAAATTCTTTTCTCATGTCCGGATAATTCCACAAAACACATTGGAATGCTGCTATTTCCTCTTGTGAAATAACAACATTCCAATACATTTCTTTTACATTTGCCATCGAAAACCCTGATGTTGACAGGGGTTGAGGTTGGTGGTCACTTTGGCCATCAACCTCATTTCATCGGTTTTTGCCTCGCTCGGAGCTTTCACCCGGAACACGGTCTCAAGCCAATAATGTCTGCTACCACTTATAGTAGTCTGTCAACAGAATTGTGGATTTGTTTGCAATGGTGATGAGTAATCGACAGCATCAAACACATCTCCGAGAGGACGTTATCTATAACGGAGTTGTCTGTGCGAGCTTTTTGAGTCAGAAGTTCAAGCTGTCCTCTTCAAGCAGGAAATTACATAAACCTATCTAGATCGCGTTTTCCTCCAGCCATTTCACTACACCGTCATTGTCATTGGTACTGCAAATATAATTGGCGATGGCCTTTACCTCCGGCTTAGCATTTCCTGCTGCGACTTTTATATCGCAAGCCGCAAACATTGGCAAGTCGTTGAGATTGTCTCCAAAACCCACAACATGCTCAAAGCCGTATGCTTCTCGCAAATGATCCACTGCATTCTGTTTTGACGCTTTATCGCTGAAAATTTCCAAGTACCAGAACCCCGGCCTGTAAATATCCTCATAAAAGGTCAACTTCAAATCAGTCTGCGTCGATAGCGCTTCATAAACGGGCATAAGCCTCTCGCGCGTGTCAAGCAAAGTGAAGTAGATAACGTTCTCCGGCGATATGCGGTCAAAGCCGTCTGTATGCTGGAATGCCTTGTTATACTTGGCAATACGTTCCTCAACGAAATCCCGCAACGGCTTTTTTTCAAGGGATTCGTGGTATGTCATAAGCTCGCCGTCCTTCAATTCGTACATAAAGCCCGTGATCTCAAACCGGCTGAGCGTTCTAATTATTTCCGATACGGTTTTTGGCGCGAGGTAATTAACTTGCGTATATTGTTTACGCTCCATGTCATATATCAATACGCCGTTCATCAGGACGATGGGCAGCCGCAGCATGAGTCCGCAGAGTATCTTTGCTGATGAAGCGAGAGTCCGCGCCGTGGCGACAGAGAAGCGCAGCCCTCTTGCAATCATGGCATTTAGCGTATTCGTTGCATATTCCGATAGCTCTGCGGAGTTGTTCAGCAACGTCCCATCAAGGTCTGATATGTATAAGGTTTTGTCCATGCTCATAAAATGTTAACCTCCAAGGTTCGCAATGCCCCGATGATCCCCTCCGGCGCAACGACCGAGCGTTCCGCACCGGAGAGCATGGATTTGTTGCCGTAGCCGTATGCCACCGCAATCGCGGGCAAATCGTTTTCGTGCGCCGCTTCGATGTCTCCGTGCGTATCGCCTATAACGACGGCAGGCCTCCCCGGTTCCGCCATTTCCCGTATGAGCGCCGCCTTTGACGGATACCCCTCCGTGCTGCAATAGCGCGCAATCATCGTGCTTGTCCGGGTGCGCTGCAATACAGCCTCGATGTATTCCAGTGGGCTGTTTGAGCATATGGTTAGTTCATAACTCTCGTTTGCAAGCCGCGATAGTGTTTCATATACCCCCGGGAACAGTTCGCCGCATTCATGGACTGCTTCGCATAGCAGCTCCACATATCTTTGGCGCAAGGCTGCAAAATCAAATGCTCCGGGCAGGACACTGCGCAGCAGCGCATCTAGTCCTTGCCCGGCGTTTTTTAGCATATCGTTTTCATCTGGCGCCGGCACGTCCATTTCTTCCAGCAAGCGCGAGACCGCAAGCAGTACGACCTGCTTCGCCATAAATAGGGTACCGTCGAGATCAAATATCAGCAGCATGGTCCTCCCGCCTTTGCCTGCTCTTTGAATGCCCATATCTCACCTTATGATTCCTTCATTCCTTGCAGCTCATATGCCTGGACTTCGCCTTGGCGTCCTTTGACCTTCAAGCCGCCCAATGGGATGGCATCCACTTTGTCTTTGATTTGCTCGTAAACCGCTTCCGAAATCAATATCTGTCCCGCGGTCGCGGTGGCCTCCAAGCGGGAAGCGACGTTGACGGTATCGCCGATGGCGGTATAATCCATCCGCGTTGGCGAGCCGATGTTGCCAAACACGGCAGGCCCGGTGTTTATCCCGATGCCAAATCTGACATTGCGGCCATACCGCGCTTCAAAGCCTTCGTGCAAAGCGGCGCCCCATTGCTGCATCTGCAAAGCCGATTTGATGGCGAGCATGACGTGGCCGTCCTGCTCGTACGGGACATTATACAGAGCCATCGCGGCATCGCCTATATATTTGTCGAGGGTGCCGCCATGGTCGAATATTGCCTCCGTGACAAGTGAAAGATACGCATTCAGTATCTCCACGACCTCTTTCGGGTTCAAAACCTCGGAAAGGGAGGTGAAGCCTCTGATATCGACGAAGAGGACCGTCATCTCGCGTTCCTCACCGCCGAGCTTGAGGCCTTTTTCGCCGTCTTTGATCACCATGTCGAGCACTTGCGGAGAAAGGTAGCGCCCGAAAACGCNCATCACATAATGCTTTTCTTTGTATTCCTCCATATAGCTGAGTATNACATCCGCCAGATATATCAATACGAGCGCAATCAGGGCGTATACAATGGAAATAATTAAACCGGCNACAAAAAGCAGATACCAAACGCCTAGGAGCAGGGCGGCCGCTGCGATGAATATCCCCAGCTTGACGAGCGTGCGCTTTTTTATCGTGAAAAGCACAATGGCGGCGGCGCATATGATGATCGAAATTGCTGAATCCAGCCATAACGGGGCGGGGGTGATATACTTGCCGGAGAGCATGTTGCTTATTTCGTTCGCGTGTATCTCGACGCCGTACATTCGCTGGGCGCCGCTCGCCGGGGTGAAGAACGAATCATCCTGCAGTCCGGTGGCATATGCGCCTATCAGCACGATCTTTCCCTCGAACTCCGAGGGGTCGATGAGGTCCGGGTCGAGCGCGGCGTATAGAGGATAGTGTGTGATCGTGCCGGGAGGTCCCGCGAAATGGATGTACGGGCGGGAGCGGAAGGCTCTGGACGCAGGCTCGGTGGCAGAACGCCCTGTTGCGGCGCAGTATTGCCGATAGACAGCCTCCGCCCATTCGTATATCATGCCATCGTCTTCCGCATTGCGGAAGGCCCCCATGCCGCGCCTGATGAACCCGTCCCATTCGTCGGGCAGCGCGTTGATATGCCCGAAATCAAGGGCCTGCGCTTCAAACATCGGTATGGGGTAGAACGCGCCGAATGCCATCATCAAGCCGTCGTCGCCTATCATCGAGCCTTGCGACATGCTGCCGTCCAGTTCCTGACGGACGAGTATGTCTGCTTGGACGGGCAGGACGACGTTTCCGGCATATGCCATGGCCTCCATAAAGGCCTCGTCCTCCCATTCGTCCGACTCCTCGGTGAATAGGATGTCCATCGCGACGACTGCCGCGCCTCCGTCCGCGAGGTTATACAGCAGCGCGGCATAGACGGAGCGCGGCCAAGGGAAGCGCCCCAGCTCCGCTATGCTGTCGTCGTCGATTGTGAGTATGATGATGTCTGTGGGTGCGGGGACGCCGCTTTTCAGCAATGCGTCGCGGGGCATCGCGTTGATGCCGGGCAGCGCATCGAACAGGAGGAGCAGCACCAAGGCGGCAAGTATGATTATACTTGCCGCCGCTCTTGATTTTGCATACTTGCTCATGTTGGTCATGATAGTTGCCAGCGGAGCACCGGGCGGTTGTTGAAGAAGACCCAGACGGAGGAAGAGCCGATGGCTGATGAATCATCGATGTCCCACATTGCGGGGGCTTTCCACCATGACAAGGTTGACAGAAAATTATCATAATCAACAAAGCCTCCTTCTTTATTAGTATTATCACCCCCTGGTGCTGTCGGAGCAGGATTGCTATCGATTTGAATAGCTATGTTGCTGTAGTTACTCTGTCCTGTTAATGCTCCACTGCCCCATATCTTTCCTGCATCTGGTCTAAATACCCATTCAATCTTGGTATTGTGATACATTACACAGTTATTAATGGTATTAGGTGATGTAACATACCCTGCGATACCCCCTGCATAATGATAGTGGGTATTTGTGTTACTCGTTCGTGCAACCTTTATCTCTTCGCCATAATAATAGCAATAAGACACATGTGCATCATCACCGTTAACAAATCCTACAATGCCTCCGGCGTGGGCAGATCCGTTTGTACCGGTAGCGGTCGCGCTCACATTCGCGTTTGAATAGCAGTTTTGCATTAATTCAGGTGACGTTGTTTCTTGAGCCACATATCCGGCAATGCCGCCAAGATAGATGGCAGAATTTGAAGACAGGCCTTGTAATCCACTAACTTTGTTGAGCGTGCTTGCCGCGACAAGCTCGCCCGAGGAATAGCATTCCGAGATTTGGCTCCCATAAGCACCGATAACATTCAATCCGCCCATAATGCCCCCCATCGATATGTCTCCGTCGGTCGTGGCATTTATCCGCACTGTTGCAGCACACTTCGTAATTCGCCCATTTGTAATAGCTCCAGCTATGCCGCCGATGTAGGAGTCAAATTCCGCGCCACCAACGCTTGCAACACTGATTTCGCCATATAAATCGATAGATTGAATGCTGTAGTTGCTGATGCTGGTGCCATCGATATACCCGAAGAAACCCGCATATACCTCATCGTCCGTGCTTTGCGATATATTATATACGAAGTTTTCTATTTTTCGTGTTGCGGCCTTATCGAGATACTCATCATATCCTATAAAAGTCCCTTTGAATGGATTGTCTAAATCGCCGATGGGTTTCCAATCGCGGACATCTGTTGGATAATCGTTAAAGTCGATGTCGTCGACAAGGCGATAATACTTGCTCAATCCATTATAACCACCGGTGTCATATGTGTGAACATAAAATCGGAAATGCGCGAAATTGTTTTTGGTAACGATATATGGGTAAGTGTTGGATCCATCACCGAACTCAGACGGTGGAAGAGATGTTTCTTCAAATAGCGGCATCAATACGATATTGCGCATAACCGGTGTATCGCCGATAGGATAATCGTTGCCCGGTATATATGTAAAATATACAGCATCTTCATCGATGGCTATCCAGTCGTATATTGACGCACCCAGCTTCACCGCCATCGGCACCATGTCTTCGGTCAGCAAAGTCCCGGCAGGAACCCTGAGCGTCGTATCGTTGACCCTATATGGCGACCTCGGGCAGGGATAGGCATAATAATCCAGGTGGCCGTTGTCATCGTCGAGCAGGAACGTCACGGTATAATAAGTCGTCACAGGGCCGGGGCGCTCCGGGCGATACCTTATCTCCGTGTCCTCCTCGGCATCATCAGGCTCCTCTTCAACAGGCAGCGCGTCGAACGCCTTTTGCGCCTCCTCCAGAAGCTCGGCATCGAACTCGTCCGGATGCTCCAATATATACTTCAACTCGTCCGGAAGCAGATCGTCCAGGTTGAACTCATAAACGCCATCGGAGCCGGACACATTGCCCGCGCCGACTTCCGTCTGATCGCTCACAAGCGACGCGTTCTCGTCCGCCTCCAGGCGTTTGCGGACGTTCTCGAGAAAAACGGTGCCCTCAAGCGTGCGGACGATCGTGGAACCGTCATCCTCGCTTGCGCGCAGGCTGACCAGGAACGTCGTCCCGCGCACTCCAACGACGGTGTTGCCGGTCTGCACCGATACATTGCTCCCCGAGCCGGAGCCGCTGACCTGGTTGAAAACAGTCCCCTTTATAAGCGTGAACCCGGTGCTGGAGGTCGAAAGGGCTGCAATCTTGAAAGACGAGTCGCTGAGCGCTTTGATCGACAAATCCGTGCCGACGTTCACGACAGTCTCGGCGCCCGCCGCAGTGGTCACAACATCGCCCTGGCTCAGCTTCATGCCCGCGAATGCAGTGACAGTCCTCTCGCTCGAAGCGCGTTTGACCGTCACTTTCCCCTTGATGCTCGCCACCTCAGCCGAAACGCTGCTGCCTGCCGCGATCGCCGACAATCCCGCCAATGAAAGCGAGAATATAATGGCGAAGATAAGCAGTAGACTGATAAACGGTTTAGAACTCCGTGTAAATGTCGTTTTCATAAGAACCCTCCTAGTAAATCAGGTGTGTCATTCATCTTCCAATGCAAAGCCGAAAACCTTGATGCAGTGGTTGAAGCTGTCCGAGACATAGACCTTGCCGTCGATCATAGCCACATCCGCAGGGCTGTTTAACATGGACAGCAAAGCCGGCCCCGTCGAATTCCCGGCAGCCAGATTGCCCGCGAGCGTGGTGACGTTCCCGTTTTCGATCCTGCGAATCACATTGTTTTCAGTATCCGCGACCAACACGACGCCGGAGGCATCGACGAATAGGCCGAGAGGCCCTCTGAATAGAGCATCCTGCGCAGGCCCGTCCAAATATCCGCCCATCATTGCCCCCGACAGCTCGTCTCGCTCGGTCGGCGCTCCGGCCAGCGTCGAAACGGCGCCGCCGCTTATGACGCGGATCATCGAATTGCCCGTGTCAGCGATATATAATGCCCCGTCGGGACCGAATTGAATGTCGGTGGGTTCGCAAAAACGCGCTTCGAGCAAGCCTCCGTCGACATATCCGCCTTCATCGCCGGGGATGCCCGCAAAGAGCGATGACGTCCCGCTAGACGTGACCTTGCGGATGCAGTTGTTCAACGTGTCGGCGACATATATCGATCCGTCGGGCCCGACTGCGACGCCCGATGGCAAATTAAACTCCGTCGCCTCTTTCGCGCCGTTGACATACCCCGCCTTGCCGTTGCCCGCCATTGTATATCCGTTTCCGTCAGGCAAAATCATCCGCAAGGCATTGTTGCCCCCATCGGTATAATATATGGTCCCATCGGCGCCGGAGCATACATATCGCGGCCCGCGCATCATGACTTCCGGAGCAGCGACCGAATCTTTATATCCCGATTGCGGCAGGCCATTGATATCGAGGTTCTTGGTTTGGCCGGCAATTGTCGTTACATCGGTTTGCGTTATCCGTCTCAGTAGATTTGCGTCTTTGTCAACAACGAGCAGGGCATTGCCGGAACCGACTGCCAGTCCATAAGGAGTGCCGAAAGAAGCGGACAGCCTTTCGCCGTCATTCGCGCCAAGGTCTGTCGAGCCGGCGTATACGCGCATCTCCGTGGGGACAAACAGGCCGGATTCCATCAGCATCAGCACAAAATGCGACGCTTCCGCGCGGGTCATATATCGCAGAGGAGCAAACGAGCCATCAGGCATGCCGCCGAGAATCCCTTTTGCCGTAAGCGCCGCGATATAGCCGTATGCCCATGCCGCAACGGTGCCGCTGTCGGTATAATTGAGCTCATCTTCCGAAAATGCGTTTAGTATCCGCCCAATCAGCGTCGCGGCTTCTTGCCTTGTGAGCGGGGAGTTCCAATCGGACATAAGGCCGCCGCCGGGGGCTGCCTTCCCCAAAAGGACTCCTCTTTTGAAGCCCTCGGAAATATATGGGTGATATGCTTCGGGCGCTTCATCATAATCGATGAACGGAGCGGTCAGAGATTCGTCGCGCGCGTTGAGATCAAAGCCCATTGCGTTGAAGACGATGAGCAGGAATTCCGCGCGCGTGATGGGCTGCTCCGGACGGAACGATGCATCGTCATCGAATATCATCCCGTCGTATATTCCCGCGTTGATAAGGGTTTCAATGTCTTCGGCTGCCCATGAGCTGCCGAGGTCGTCATATTGGTCGGCGGCGCCTGCCACAGCCCAAAGTGCGAGCATCATGGCAATTGCCAGGATAATCGCCGTGACGCCGGTGTGTTTCTTTATTTTCATATTTTCAGCCTCCGCCTTATATTAATCATTTTTCATGGATTACGTTGCGCTACCCGTATTTAGACCTTTCCGCATACGCGGCGCCCTACGTTGCGTCCGGTATAGCGCGCAATGTTGCCGGACAGGGCTTGATTATACAATAAATGTAGAAATATTGCAAGATACCTGCGATTTTTCACCTATTGATTCTTACAGTAATAACGTATATAATGATTGCTACGCAATCATCATATTTTGATATTATGTATATCGTCTTGCTCCCGCCTGCGGCGGAACCGCAAGACACGATATAATGATTGTATGTATATCGTCTTGCTCCCGCTTGCGGCGGAACCGCAAGACACGATATAGGATTGCTACGCAATCATTGTGAGAACAATGAGCGAAAGGGGTGGCAACTTGGAAAAAGAACCAACGACGACCCGCAACAGCGAAGAACTGCTCGAGCTCATATTCGGCTACATAGAAAACATATCCAAAGAACGCGCGCTTGACAACGTGCTACTGCTGCTTGCCGACCTCGGCAGGGAACTCATCGGCGCCGACCGCTGCACGGTTTGGCTATGGGACAAAAAAGCACATGAACTATATACTCGAGTCGCGCATGGCGTGGACGAGCTGCGGCTGCCTGAGGGCGCGGGGCTGGTGGGATATGCCGTCAGCATTGGCGAAGACGTGATCATCAACGACCCATACAACGACCCGCACTTCAACAGGGACACGGACCGGCAGACCGGCTATGTGACGCGCGAGGTCATCGTCATCCCCATCAGAAGCGATAACGGAGACATTCTCGGGGCATATCAAGCCGTCAATAAAATGACCGATGAGGGCATATTCACGGACAGGGACCTCAAATACCTCCGCCTCGCGGCTTCGTATTCGGGCAAATCCATCGAAACCGCCCTGCTCAATGAAGAGATCGACAAGGCGCAGCGCGAGATTATTAACATATTGGGCTATGCGGGCGAACACAGATCCTTGGAGACGGGCAATCACGTCACCAGGGTCGCCGCTTTTGCGACTCTCCTGGGGCGGCAGATGGGTTTGTCGCCAAAGTCCTTGGAAACGCTGACGCTTGCAGCGCCGATGCACGACATCGGCAAAATCGGCATTCCCGATGCAGTGTTGCAAAAACCGGGCAGCTTTACTAATGAAGAATATGACATTATGAAAAGGCATTCGGAGATCGGCAGCGAAATTCTCAAACGCGGCGACAGCTCGTTGCTGCAAGTCGCTGCGGAAATCGCCGCAGGGCATCACGAGAGGTATGATGGCAAGGGTTATCCCTTGGGCAAAACGGACGGAGAGATCGATCCATATGCGCGGATAGTCGCCGTGGCGGACGTCTTCGACGCGCTCATCAGCGACCGTTGTTATAAAAAAGCGTGGGAGCCGGAGCGCGTGCATGACCTTTTTATCGAGGAGCGGGGCCGTCAGTTCGATCCGGAGGTCGTCGACGCGCTGCTCGAGGTGTGGGATGAGATGTTGGACACTAACGCGCGCAGCGCGGAAGGCATAGGAGAGCAGTAGCATGAAAGAAACAGACTTTAAAGTTGTATTATGGGGCACTCAAGGTTCTGTCGCGGTCAACAGCGCAAAGAAAGCCCGTTATGGCTGCAACACATCCTGCGTATCTGCGGAATGCGGCGGCGATGTCTTTGTTTTTGATATGGCGACCGGTTTTCTGCCGTTCAGCGACTATTTTTTACAAAAGTACAAGCTGCCGAAGAGCATCGATATTTTCCTGTCCCATTACCACCAGGACCATATCGAGGGGCTGCCGTTCGCAGGCGTGTCGTATGACCCGGGCGTGAGCATGGTGTTCCACAGCCAGCCTTCAGAAGGGAAATCGCCGGAAGAAATCCTCATCGAGTGCTACTCTCCGCCCGTTTTCCCCGTAAACCTGATTCGCGAAGCGCCTCCGGGCAAGTTCTCATTCGACACCATCAGCCCGGGGCAGTCCGTTTCCACCGTCGGAGGAAAAATTATCGTGAAAAGCCTTCTTGTTTCCCACCCGGGAGGGTCGATATCATATAGGCTTGAATATAATGGCAGGTCGCTGTGCTATCTGTCTGATTTTGAGTATGGGAACGGGCTTTCTGCCGAGCTTCTTGAGTTCCTTTCCGGCGCGGACCTTGTCGTTTTTGATGCGTATTTTACCAACGCGACTTTGCTCTCCGGGTGGGGCCATTCTTCCTGGGAACAGGGCGTGGAGGTTTGGCGCGAGGCGGGGATTAAGAAGCTGGCGATGTACCATCATCATATTAACGCGACGGATGAGGATCTCGATGCGCTTGCCGCGAAGCTCGCCGCCATTTCCGACGATCTCATCGTCGCCAAAGACGGCATGGAGATATTTTTATAAAATCGCCGAGAACACTCGCGACTTTAGTCGTGGGAGGTTCAAAAAATCGCATCTATGCCCGACGTCATTTTCGCGAAGCATGGAACCGTGTTCCAATTATTCTAAGGAGGTACCCATATGTACAGGCTGGACTACACAAACCTCGATATGCAGCAAGTCAATGGCATCGTCGCCTCGGGCGGCGCTCCCGTTTGCGCATCGCAGCTCTGCGAAGACCTCGCCGGCAAGACGTTGAAGATTGTCACGGACAAGCTCCCGGTCGAGGGACCGGTGCTGGAATATTCGTTTGATTCCGCAACGCAGCTCACGGTCAAGGAAAACGGCGGCGCGCCCGCTGCCTGCGCATATGGCGCGTTGTCGCTTAAAAACATGGTCTTGTTTTCGCACATGGTCCCCGGGACAAAGCGGGGGTACGCGGTTGCGTATAACGCGAAAACATCGGTCGCCACTGTCTTTGAAATGTGGTTCATCGACGATTCCGTTAATATTGCGGACGCGGCCGGCGGCGAGCTCAAAGCGGCGGATGTCCCGGGCCTGCAGCCCTTTATATGCCGCGAAGTCCAGCGCCAATGCTATACGGGGTATGTCGAAATACCCGGGAAGGCGCCCCCCGAACAGCGCGACAAGCTCTCGTTGAGGCTTGAGAACAGCATGATTTTGTGGAAAGAAGACCGGGGCAAAAAGAGGCTCACGACATATACCTCAAATGCGTTCACGACTTTTGTCGAGATTGGAACACCTGAGAGCGGCGATGTTTTGACGTTTGTCTCCGATTTATTGCAAGTTAATGACACGACATATATCCATTGCTTTGGCGAGGTGGAATATTCGGGGCGCTTGTCCGTGGAAGTCCTTGACATTTCAGGGGTGAAGAAGGTCGGCGTCACCATGGGCATCGATGAAAATGATGAATTTGAATATGTTATGTACAGGGGCAAGGGGAAGTTCCTCGGCCGCTATGCATCGTTTTCCGATTTTAACGACAGAGGCGACCAGCATTCCGATTTTGCCAAAAAGCGCCTCGATTTTTCCGTCAAAGGCGCGCGGCAATCATACCGCCCCAGCATTATGGCGAAAAAAATATCGGAGCAGGAGCTCAGGGAGCTGGCGAAAGATCCGATTATCTCCGATTCTGACAGGATTCTCAGAGAGTATGGCGAAAATTTCCCCATTCCGAATGTTCCCGCGGACACGGATTATTGCGTTGGGAAGAAAGTGGCGTTTCGCGGCGACGACGGATATTGCGTGGAGATGGAATTCAAGACGATGACGCAGCTTGCATATCGCGTGGGCGACGATGCAGAATGGCATGATGAGATATACCACCCCGTCGAAATCGACGACGACCTCATCATTCTTGGCTTTTATCGCACGGGCTCTTTTCCTCCGGCCGCTCTGTTTTTTGCGATCGATTTCAATAATGGATGCGCCACGTGCCTCGAGTTCAAGATTGGCACGAAATATGAGCTGACGGATGTGGACACAAATTACCATTTCGGCTGCATAAAGGCGGATGGTGTGGCAGCGCAGCGCATATTCCGCCATGGGTTCACGTCAGAGCTGCTTGGACGCGCTTTCACGCGGACTTGGAATGACAACATGACTTCGATGCACATATATAATTCGCCGCGTTCATATTCCTGGACGATCACGAACAACGGCGAGCCGGGGACGCCGGCTTATCGCGCGGGCGGCTATGTGTGGAGCTCGCCGTGCGACTATATCAAGCTGCGCGACAATGTGTATGTTATGAATTGGGTCCAGCAGAAATGGGACGGGCTTCAAGGGTTGTTTTGCATGAACCTTAAAACTATGCACGACAGCGGATTCACGCTTGCCGTGCATACTGATGGTCGGTTTTTGTATTTCAAGAGCCAGGGGTGCTTGTCGCGTCCTGCGGGTTATATCGATCTGTCAGGCGTTTACGAGCTGACGAATTACGACACAAAAGCATAGCAACAACAAGATCCACACCAAGAGGACGATGCAAGCATCGTCCTCTTTTTTCAACAGACTAGCCCCCTAGGCCCATGCGCTCGTCGCGGAATATGCGCGGATCCATGGTTTTCAGCTCCTTGCTGATGATTGGCTCAAACTCCATCTTGGCCAGGATGTCCCGTTGCAAATCCACTCCCGGCGCGATCTCCGTGAGCATCACGCCATCGGTCGTGAGCTTGAAAACCGCCCGCTCGGAAATATACATGATTTCCTGCCCGCGCTTGACGGCATATTCGCCGGAGAATGTGATCTGCTGGACTTCCTTGACAAACTTGATCTCGCTCCCGTCGCTGTTTATCCGCACTTCGCCGTCTGCCACGACAATATCCGGCTTTGGCTTTCCCGCCGTGAACATACCGACAAAACAAACCTTTTTCGCGTTTTGCGAAATATCGATGAACCCTCCGGGACCGCCACTGCGTCCCGCGAACTTTGAAACGTTGACATTGCCTTTTTCGTCGATCTCAGCAGAACCGAGGAATGTCATGTCCAGCAATCCGCCGCCATACATATTGAGAATGTCGGTCTGGCAATAATACGCTTCTGCGTTTTCGGTTCCCGGGAATGCGAGGCCGTCCTGCACGACGCCCCCCATCGGCCCCGCCTCCACAGAGAGCGTTACTGTATCCGCGATGCCCTCCTCGTCGGCCACGGCCGCGACGCCCGCCGGAATGCCGACGCCCATGTTAATGACCGCTCCCGGCACCAGCTCCATGACGCCGCGCCGCGCAATCACTTTGCGCGGGTCGAGCCTCATAGGCTTTGCGGCGCCCGCCACGGTCCTGATCTCTCCAGTCAGTTCCGGGCGGAATTTTTCCGTGATCATGCATTGGCGATGGTTGTCAGGGTTTTGCGCCACGACGATATAATCCACGAAGCTTCTGTGAAACCTCACATTTCTCGCCGAAATCGAACCGCGCCTGACCATTTTTTCAACTTGCACGATGACGATGCCGCCATTGTTGCGTACCGCCGCGGCCATGTCGAGTTCCGCCCCGATAATAGCTTCGCGCTCAATGGAAACGTTGCCGTCTTCATCTGCATATGAGCCGCGAATAAATGCTATGTCGGGCTTTTGCGATTTATACAGCAAGCACTCCTCGCCGTCGATCTCCTTGAGCTCCACGATCGGCCCCCTCTGGCGCGCCAATTCGTTGACCGCGCAGCCTTCCTGCCTGGGGTCGCAATATGTGCCGAGGCCGACTTTCGTCAGCAGCCCGGGCGCGCCGCCGGCTGATGCTCGGATCATGTTTAGCAGGGCGCCCATAGGCAGGAGATACCCCGCGATCTTGTTTTCGTTGACTTTATATCCGATAGCTCGCGCATCGGCGAGCGATATGATTACGCAGTCGATGATTCCGTCGGCTTTCAGGCGGTTCAGCCCGATGTTGTATCCTTGAAGCGGCTCATAACTCTCGGATTTGTCGCCGGGGGTGATGCCGCTGATTATGGTCAGGTTTCGCGGATGCCCCGTGGCTTCAAATCTCGCGCCCAAACCTTCCAGCAGCTCTTCCGGGCAGCAATATGTGCTGAACCCGCCCAACATCATGGTCATCCCGTCGTTGACATAGCCGACTGCTTCTTCCAAAGTAACGAATTTTGCCATATACGCACCTCACTGACATGGACTTGGTCTTACAAACTCAACGTAGTGGTCATCATTTATATACTGACTTCGCTTCCGCATATTCCGGGTTCATAACCACCGAGAAATGGAAAATCGGGCGGTTGACCTCCAGAATGCGCATCGGATTGTGCGCGACGTCGCCGGGGACGAATATCAACGTCGAGCGCGTGAGCTTATGCGCCTCTCCGGCAATCGTAAACTCGATGACTCCGTTGAGATCATAGGCATCGTCGGGGTTTGACCCATAAAAGCCAATGAGCTCGCTGTATCCGTGCGTATGCTCGGTGAAAATGGGGTCGCGCTCGGGCACCGAATGATACCAGGCGGTATTCATCTGGAAGGCCCCCGGGCAGACATTGCCGTCCATCCAAAGGATGCGCTTTGAGAATTTTTCGTATATCTTGCGAAAATCGGGATCCATCATGTTTGCGGGTTCTTGCAGCTCCTGCACGAAGAATTTGCCATATTCCCCGCCTTTGTTGTTGTCATAAACCATCGATGATTCTCCTTTTTTAAATATATGTGTTAGGCAATTGTGAAACTCACGGATGCGTGATGCGAACCTCTATAGAATGTGGTTGCTTTTATTAGGACACCGATATCTTGTAGGGGCGGCAATCTGCCGCCCGCAAAATGCAGCATTTCACAATCGCCTAAATTATTATGTCGCACCGGGCGCCTATTCCTCAGGTATGTCCCAGTTGATGAACTTCCAATACGGAGCGTTGACGCGCTCCTGATAAGCCTTCATATCGACGCCGTTCCAATCGTAAAACCCCTTTTTCCCCTCCGAGCGCGCGCCCGTGTCACCCCTTGCGATGCGGTCTGTAATCGCGGCAGGAGCGCTATCGATGTTGGAAAGTGTCGGGAACACGGTGTTGCACGTCATGATGTTCAGGTTCAGCCCGCCATTGTCAAAATGCTCATACATGCCGATGGAGGTGTAGCGCGGGCAAAAGCTGTAATTCAAGCATGTGTCGACGTCGCGCGGGTCGCATATGCCGCTCTCGACAAGATTGAGCGCCTCGCGCCATAAAGCGAACTGCAGCCTGTTGCCGATGAATCCGGGTGTCGGCTTTTTTAGTATGACAGGCTTGCGGTCGAGAGATTCCAAGACTTCCTTGGCAAATTCCAAGACGCCCGGAGCGGTGTATGCGCCCCCGCAACACTCAAAGAACGGAACCATGTGCGCGGGGTTAAAAGGATGCGTCACGATGAGGCGGTCCTTATATTTCGTCATTCTTTCGCTCATCATATCCGGAGTGAAGGAAGAGCTGACGGAACAAATCGCCCGGACGTTCGGGCATAGTTCTTCTATGCGCGCCAGAATATCAAACTTTAAATCCAGGTTTTCGGTGACGCATTCAAAGATGACGTCGCAGTCAGCGATATCGTTATAGTCAAGCGTGTATCTGAGGTATTTTTCACATATTGCGGCTTGGTTTTCCGGCATCAATCCTTGCTCAATCATCTGGCGAAAATAATTGTCATATGTTTTTTTATACTCTGGGATCATTTCCGCTCGGCGGGCGACGCATGTGGTCTTGTAACCGTGGCCTGTAGTGAGGACGGCCATGCTGTCGCCGATCATCCCGAGCCCGATGATGCCAATGTGTTTCACGCTGTCTAGCTTCATATATTCGCACATTCCTTTCGTTGCACATCATGTCGCACATATCGTGGTTGAGTGTTCACGCCCTTGCGGCAGGAGTCTGGGGCAAAGGCGTGAATTGTAACCATTTCGTGCGCATCGATATAGGTCGTTACTTCAACGGTTTCAGACCAATCAGTTCCCTAGCCTCATCAGGAGTGGCGACCTCCATCTCGAGCTCGCGCACTATGCGGGCCATGCGCTCTACGAGCTGGGCGTTGGACTTTGCGGGCTCGCGGTATGCGTAATTGATGTTGTCCTCCATGCCGGTGCGGACATGCCCGCCTTTGAGCAGGCCGTATGTCACACCGAGGAGCTGGTTGCCGGCAATGGCCATCGTCGTAAGGTTGACATTTGTGTGGCCCCTGTTTTGATCGACGAGATCGACCATGTAGTCATGGTTTTTTTGCGTATATGAAATCGCGCCCTGGCTGACCTTGTTCATGCCCATGACAAGGGTGATGTTGACGGGTTCGTTGGGGTCGTCGGTGAGTTTGCAGACTCCCTTAGGCACGAGGTGCTGGAAAACATCCTCGATGGATTCCATATTGAACGCTTCGATCTCCGGTTTGATGCCGAGCTCGCGCATGCGAAGGCCGTGCTTGATGAGCCAGTCACGCTCCCAACGATATATGAAGCAGAGGTCGCCCCAGACGGTTGTGATGAGCGATGTGTCGAGAGAGCACATTTCCGGCAGTGCGCCTTTGATGCTGTCGTCATATAGCAATTGGACGCCGTCGTCCGCTTCCGAGCCGGGTTTTGTTGCCGGGGCCGTCGAGTTTTGCGTGATGATGTTGCATTTAGCTCTGATGCCCGTGTTGATTTCGGCGAATACTTTCGGGTCGTTGCAGGAGTTGCCTGCTTTGTCGCGCGCGTGGACGTGGACTATCGATGCTCCCGCGTTGTAGCATTCGTATGCTGATTGTATGATTTCTGATGGTTGTTCCGGCAGATTCGGGTTTGCGTCTTTGCCTTGGAAGTTGCCGGTTTGCGCAACGGTTATGATGATTTTTCTCTTGCTTGCCATATTCATGATCCTTTCTGACTACACTGATATTTTCTGTTTTGTTTGTCTGTCTCTTGTCGTTGAATATTCGCCATTATACAACATAATATAACCATTTGTCAAAGCATACAGAGCCAATTAGAAAATCATTTGACAACAATAGCGCGCGCAACTAGAATGGAATCGGCAGGAACAATGGAGCTTGCAGGAACAATGGAGCCGGCAGGAACAATGGAGCTTACGCAAGAAAACAAGGAGGCGCAGATATGACAAACAAAAAAAAAGCGCAATGCACAAAGAAAGCAGAAGACCTCGTCGCGCAAATGACGCTCGAGGAAGCAGCATCGCAGATGATATTCACCGCAGCGGCGATCCCGCGGTTGGGCATCCCGGAATACAACTGGTGGAACGAAGCCCTGCACGGCGTCGCACGGGCCGGAACAGCGACGAGCTTCCCGCAAGCCATAGCGCTCGCTGCGACATTCGACGCCGAGCTCCTGGGGGAAATCTCCGCGACGATCGCGGAAGAAGCGCGCGCGAAGTATAACTCAAATTCGATTCGCGGGGACAGGGGCAGGTACAAAGGGCTCACGTTCTGGTCGCCGAACATCAACATATTCCGCGACCCGCGATGGGGACGCGGCCATGAGACATACGGCGAAGACCCATACCTGACCGCCCGCCTGGGCGTGGCGTTCATCAAAGGGCTGCAGGGCGATGGCGAGGTTTTGAAGACTGCAGCATGCGCCAAGCATTATGCGGTCCATTCGGGGCCGGAGGCGCTGCGGCACGAATTCAATGCCGAATGCAGCCGGAAGGATCTTTTCGAAACATATCTCCCGGCGTTTGAGGCATGCGTGCGCGAGGCGGAGGTCGAGGCTGTCATGGGCGCGTATAATCGCACGCTCGGGGAAGCGTGCTGCGCATCGCAGCTCCTGCTTGTCGATATCCTACGCGGCAGATGGGGCTTCGACGGGCATATCGTTTCGGATTGCTGGGCGCTCCTTGATATCCACGAACACCATAAAATAACAAGCACCGTCGAAGAATCGGCAGCGCTTGCGCTCAAAGCTGGTTGCGACCTAAATTGCGGCAGCGTATACAGCTCGCTTATGGATACATATAATCAAGGGCTCATCTCGGAAGAGGATATTCGAAGGTCGGCCGTCCGCGTGATGGCTGCGCGGTTCAAGCTGGGGATATTGGGCGAACGCAGCGAATATGACTCCATTCCCTTTGACGTGGTCGATTGCGCGGAACACAGGGCGCTCAGCATCAGAGCCGCTGCGGAGAGCTGCGTGTTATTGAAGAACGACGGGCTGCTCCCATTGGACAAAACCGGCATAAAAAGCCTTGCCATCATCGGCCCGAACGCCGACAGCCGTGTTGCTTTGAAAGGCAACTATTATGGCAACGCGGCGCGGTATGTGACGATTGCGGACGGGCTGCGCGAGTACATGGGCGATGATGTGTCAGTGCGCTATTCCGAGGGCTGCAAGCTCTCCGACACATGGATTGTGGAGCCGCCCGCAGAGCTCTTCGCGGAGGCCGCCGCGACTGCGGAGGCGTGCGACCTGACGGTGCTCGTGCTTGGCCTCGACGAGACGATCGAAGGCGAAGAAGCCCATGACGACACAGTGCAATTTGATGGTGATAAACCGGACATCATGCTTCCAAAACAGCAGCAAAAACTGCTGGACACGGTCATTGCGACCGGCAAGCCGATTGTAGTCGTGCTGATGGCAGGGAGCTCGATCGATTTGCGAATGGCGCAAAAAGCGCCCAACGTGCGGGCGATACTCAATGCATGGTATCCCGGCGCGTTGGGCGGCAAGGCCGTTGCGAAGCTGCTGTTTGGCGAATGCTCCCCCTGTGGAAAGCTGCCTGTCACGTTTTATAACTCGGTCGACGATTTGCCTGATTTTACGGATTATTCGATGGAAAACCGTACATACAGATATTTCACCGGCGATGTGCTCTACCCGTTCGGTTTTGGGCTGACATACGGAGATGTCCGCGTCACCGACGCGAGCTACAACCCGGAGAGCAAAATTCTGTCCGTAATGGCGAAAAACAATGGGAAAATGGCGACAAAGGATGTAATTCAGGTGTATATCAAAGCGGGGTCGATATTCGCGCCTGTGAATCCCCGCCTTTGCGCTTTTGCCAAAGCGGAGTTCGCGCCCGGTGTTGAAACGACAATAAAAATCAATATGCCTGACGATGCGTTCACTGTGATCAATGATATTGGAGAGCGCATATATGGCGGCCCTGCATATGAGCTATATATCGGCACGGGCCAGCCGGACAGCCGCACAAAGGAGCTGAGCGGGAATGAAACCCTGAAAATAGTATGCATCGACAGGCCAGGCCAATAACCACTAAGCACCGGGAGCTTGGGACATTGTCCCAAGCTCCCGCAGATTGATGTACCCGGTAGCAACTAAACCCCGGCAACCTAGTGGTCTAAAAATCAGCTTTCTTGTCAAAATACTTCATGACATTAAACGAGCCAAGATCGCGCGCATAAGCCCCGGTCACATTGAGCCGCAGCTCCGTATGGTTGAGCCCGAAGAAGAAACCGCCATCGTGCATGATGCGCGGATTGAAGCATACAAGCCCCTGGCTGCCGTTGCAGTTCTCTTCGACCCATTGGAAGATATACGCATCGTCACGCAGCTTGATATAGAAGCTCGGGCTGCTCCATGTCGCTCCGCCGGAATTGTCGTTCTGGAATATTGTCCAGCTATAGCTATTGGGCGAACTATAGACATGGATGCTGCTCATCGTGTCGGAATATGCCCAGGCATAGCTCTTTCCAATGAGGTCGGTCGTGAATTCATGGCGCTTGCTGAATGGCGCAGTAGCGATGCCTTCGCCCGTGGCGATGCCGAAAAGGCAAGTCGCGCCAATCTCCCAGTCGCTCCTCCAGCTCCCGACGCGGCCATAGACGCATGTCGCGAGCCCCTCGGAAAAGTCCACAGCGTGCGTCACGCAAGCGTGGTCGGGGTCGCCTGTCAACATGTGCGAAAAGAAGTATATGTCTTTGGCGGGCTCATAGCATATATATTTCTCCTCATGCCAAGCCCCGCCCGGTTCGCGCCATTTAAGCGTTTCATTGCCGCAAAAGTCATAATCAAACGCTTTAATGAGTTTCTCCGGGGTGTTTTTTGCAGACCATGCATATGGCGTGCGGACTTGGTCATAAAAGAGGCTGAACGGCTTGCCGATGAGATCATATTTGAACTCGAGCCTGTTGCCGCTCATCATGATATTCGGGCCGCCGAAGTTGAAAATCTGCTGCGTTTTCGCCGCCTCTTGCGCCTCCGCCTTCGTCATCGGAATGTCTATGTCGCGCGGACGATAGGCATAACGGGCGCCTTTGCCTTCCAGCCTCGCCATCGGCGGGGCTTTGTCGCCATTGAGCGTGATAGTCTCCAGATGCGCCGCGTCGCCTGTGACGGCCAGCTCCGTGCTGTGCATGCAATATTCAAACTCGTTGCATTCGTCGAAACCGAACTTCATGCCGATGGTTTTTAAATCAAACATATCGATGACTTCCAGCCACATTTCGCCGCCAAATTCGACGCCCCATTTGGCGAATATGAACATCTCATCGTTCATGCGAATGAAGTCGGAGGGGTACGTATATGTTACAGTGTCTTGCGGCTCGTCGAGCTGGACTGTGGTGGAGCAGACGACGGATGGGAAATATGTCAGCCATTCGCTGCCGCAGTCGCATTTCCAATGCAAGCCGCGTCCCTCCAGGCGGTTCGTCGTCGTGTGAAGTTTTTCCGGCTTGTCCCCGCCCGCGCTGTTATATCCGAAATGATATTGCCGCTGGACTTCCCGAGGGATGTCGCGGGTGGATGTTGGAGGCTTGTTGCCCGTCAGGTCCATTCCAACGGGAACAGTAACGCCAAACCATGTCTCAAAAGCCGTCGCGAGCTCCGTCTTCGAGTCATATACGATGTGCCATCCCCGCGAGCTGCCGGGAATCGTGTGCGTGAACAGGACCACATTGTCGCGCAGCTGCAACGCGCTGTATGGGACATCCTTGAATGTCGTCCCATTTTCCGTCACTGTGAGCATGAAGTCGTTTCCAAAGGTATAATCAAGTTGCGAGGGAGCAAATTCGCCGTCGAAGTTGAACTTCAATAGCTTGTCCGCGAGAAAATCGCTTGGTGCGATCGTTGTTTCGGCAGCAGGGCATGCCGCCACTTTGGAGTCCACTTCCTCCGGAGTCATCGGATCGAAATTCGTAAAAAACATTAAAATCCCCCTTACTCATTTTAATGTGTCCTCGAAAACTCTGAAAGCATTGCAACACCTGTCATTCTGAGCGAAGCGAAGAATCTTTGCTTCCGATATTTCATAAGTGCTCAGACAAGATCTTTCGCTATCACTCAGGATGATAATGGGAGTTTTCGAGGACACTCATTTATATTTTGAGGTTAATACTTCCCGAAGTCTTTGTCGTTGGTGGGGTAGGAGTAATCGTGCGTTTCCGTTGCGCTGATACGAGCAGGATTATAGCTCTTCTTCGCAGCCGGCGATTCAATATATACAGAGCCGCCACCTTTGAGCTTGAACTGCGTCACCAATTGCCGCATAGTATCCGATTGCCCGCTCATTTCTTCCGATGCCGCCGCGCTTTCTTCCGCAGTCGCGCTGTTTTGCTGGACGACCTGCGCCACCTGGTCTATGCCGATGTTGATTTGCGAAATGCCCATCGACTGCTCTTCAGACGCTTTGGTTATATCGGCGATGAGAATGCCCGATTCGTTGATGCCCGTAACGATTTCCGTGAGGCTCGCGGCAGTTTCTCCCGCAATGCGGGCGCCAAGCTCGGCCTTGTCCATGGAGTCTTGTATCAGGTCGCCGGTGTCCTTGGCTGCGTCCGCGCTCTTGGAAGCGAGGTTGCGCACCTCCTCCGCGACGACAGCAAAACCTTTGCCATGCTGCCCTGCGCGGGCGGCCTCCACGGCAGCGTTGAGCGCAAGGATATTTGTCTGGAAAGCGATGTCGTCGATCGTCTTGATGATCTTACCGATATTTCTGCTGGCTTCGTTGATGTCGCTGACTGCGGTGATCATCTCGTCCATCTGCAGGCTACCTTTTTCCGCGTTCTCCTTGATCGTCGCAGACAGCTTAGAAGTCCTGTCGGCGATCACGGCGTTTTCTTTGATCCTGTCAGAAATCTCGGTGATTGAGCTGGAGAGTTGTTGAATGGAAGCCGCTTGCTCTGTCGAGCCCTGAGCCAGCATCTGAGCGCCGTTCGCGACCTGCTTTGCGCCCGATGAAACTTGGTTTGAAGATGCGGCTATTTCCGTGAACATGCTGTTCAGGTTTTCGAGGGTTCTCTTGATGGAAACGCCCAGAACGTCCAAATCGGACAATATGGAAATATCTACGGATAAATCGCCGCTTGCGACAGATTCCAACACGCTGGCGATTGTCGTGACGTGTTGCACGAACAGTGCGCTGCCGCTGATAGCCTGCCCAATCTCGTCCTTGACAAGCGACATGGTCTGGATCGTCTCCACATCTTGCGGGGAGAGCGAGATGTCGCCCGTCGTTCCGGCTTTGTTCATGAACCCCGCCAGCAGCGTCAATGGCTTGCTGATCAAACCCGATAGGTACAATGCAAGGAAAATGGAGAGGAAGATGGCTACGATGACAATTACGATCGTCACTATCAATGTGACAGAACCGGAGTTGATCATTGTGTCCGCGTTGTTCATCGAGGATGCCTCCACCATTGAGACAAGCGAGCCTACTGCCGTGAGGGCGTCTACACTCAGGGTTTCTCCCGCTGATAGAAGGTTCTCGCGTTTCGTGATGGTCGAAATGAAGTCGTTGATGACGCGCTCATAGTCGCTTAATGCTACCAACATCGCCTCAGACGTGTCGATATTGTATTGCAGGGCGCTCTCATCATGGAAAGCTGTGAGGACATCGACGGTTTCGTCAAAGAAAGCTTTATTCTCGGCGGTATTTGTCACATCGAGCGCGACGAACATAAGCTCATATGAGTTGGCTATGGTGTTGAGCCTGTTTGCGATGTCTATGCCTTGTTCGACGCGGCTCACGCGGCGCAGTCTTGCGGATGATTCGATGTCTTGCGTGGCCTCATCGTTAGACAGCTCGATTTGGTAGTCAACAATGCCGGAACTCTGGTCTTTCAGTAGATTTGTGTCTTTGCGCGCATCTGCTATTATGGAGGCGAGCTGTCCGTTCAGCGCCAGTATTTCCGCCACGTTGCCGCTCCATGCTTCTCCGCATGCCCCGACGTTGCCGACTGCGGGCAGGAGGCTGTTCAGGGATGGGTTCTGGTTTATATAGCCTAGTATTTCCTCCAGCGTGCTTTGGCATTTGCCCATGTGTTCCATGACTGATGCTGCCGCGTTGTCGTCAAAGGTATAATTGATTATGTTGATTTGGGCGTTTGCTTGGGAGAATTGGTCGACGAGGGTTGTGCATAGCGATTGCATTTGCGTCTTGTCGCGCAGCATTTGCGCGTTTTCGTTTGTCGTTACATTGGCTATGACGATGTATATGGATAGCGCGAGGATCAGGACGATGACGATGACGAAAGCTAGCAGGATTTTCATTCTTACTTTTAGGTTTTTCACGATGGTTGGCCCCCTTTAATGTGTCGAAGATTTATATATTCTATCAGAAATGTTGAATAATACAATAAGAATGTAGAAAATAAATGCGAACGATAGCTTTATGCTTGCAGGATGCTGGGATTGTTGAATATCTGCGAGCTGTAGATGAACAAGATATCGGAACCGGGAACGAAATCGATGAACATCTCCAGCAGCATCAAGTTGATATAACGCAAATCGATGACATAAACCTTTGAATACGAAGCTGCCAGCAGGGGCGCCAAGCTACTGCCGAAAGAATCGCGGAATAAATACAATTCGCGTTCGGGAGCAGACTCGTTTTCGATGACGATCAAAGGCTGCGGGCCGCCCAAAAACATGTCGTATGGGTCGATTCCATCAAAACGCTCGAAATCATAGACAAGCCCCGCCTCAAACTCCAATGTCTTATCGCTCAAATATGTGACAGTCAAGCCCGGAACATCCGCATAAGACATCACATCGGCGGCGACAGGCAAAGCCAACTGCCCCGCATAGACGCCGGAGAACTCTCCCGCCTCTTTGCTGCTATAAGAGCCGGAAGCGAGGGGCGCGTCCATCGACGAAAGGATGCCATCAGCCACTTCGGCGATTTTACCCTGGTTCCAATGCAGATCGGTTTTGTAATAATCAGACGCGTTCAGCATATCTGCGATGCGAATATATGAATAATCGCCCAGGACATCGGACAATATTGTCTCCACCATGTCGAGCTCGAAGCCGGGCAGATAGTTTTCCGCATATATGCTTTTGTCCGGTATGAGCGAATAATAGATGTTCATGTCGAGACCGTCGAAGATTCCTGCCGCGTTGCTGACTTTTTGCGCCGATTGGCGAAATGCGGTTGCGTTGGTGCGCTTGAATTCTCCAAGCCCTACGTTTTTGCTGCGGTAGAGCCCTGACATATCTCCTTGCATATATAGGTCGAACACCATGAATGAATGCATCGCGCGAAATCCGTCGCGAAAGACGAATCTGTCCGCGGCATAGTCTTCAAATTTGCTCATAAAGCTGCCGGAGAATATGGTGCTTGCGCTCAGTTCGGGAAATTTCGCGGGAATCCGGCGCTCGGCTTCCAGCACGGTCGGAGCGGGCACGACAATATTGAGGATGAAAAATGCGCCAAGGACTATGATGAAAACAGCGGAGGTCAACACCTCCCTGATTTTTGGTTTATGGTTTTCCATGGCCATGCCCATCTCCTTTTGCAGATAATGTGTCCTCGAAAACTCAAAAGGTTTGCAATACCTGTCATTCTGAGCGAAGCTCAAAAGCCTTGCAACACCTGACATTCTGAGCGAAGCGAAGAATCTTTGCCTTTGTTTTTTCGCAAGTGCTCAGATCAGAATCTAAAATATATAAATGGGTTGAACGAGCCATTGACCATCTTTGCGGTCGAGGCTGCCAAAATCAGCAGCAGGACGATTGGCTCAAGGACTGTCAATATCGAACGTTCATTGTCTGACAGCGAGTTTGCGAAACGTTTGAGCAGCGGCGTGGAACCTATGATGCCGAGCAGCAGCGGTATCGCATAGCTCCATAGATAATAGAGCGCGTCTTTTCCTGCTATCGAATCGACGCCCGCTCCAAACATGCGGCCGATGGTCGTGAATGATTGGCCAAATCCTTCAGCATCGAAAAATACCCAGCTTATAAGGACGACCACGATGACATATATGTGGCGCAATGGTTTAATCGATTTTTCGAGCGCTTTCGACAGAAAAGATTTTTCTATCAGGAGCATTACCCCAAAAAAACCGCCCCATAAGATGAAATTCCAATCCGCGCCGTGCCAAAAGCCCGTGAGCATCCATACGACCATGATGTTGAGGACAAAGCGCAATGCTTTGACCCTGTTCCCGCCCAATGGGATGTATACATAGTCGCGAAACCAGCTCGACAGCGACATATGCCAGCGGCGCCAGAAGTCCGTAATGCTGTCGGCGATGTATGGGTAATCGAAGTTTTCGCGAAAATTGAATCCCAATATGCTGCCGAGGCCGATCGCCATGTCGCTGTATGCGGAGAAGTCAAAGTAGATTTGCAGCGCGAATGCAATGATATACAGCCATGCGAACAACACGCTGCGTTCGCTGCTGTCCTTGCATATCGCGACCAGCTCGCCGAATAGGTTTGCGAGCAGCATTTTCTTGCCCAATCCGATGATAAACCGCCGCGCGCCTTTGGCAAAGCGGGCGACGGAATGCTCTCGTTTCTTTATCTCGCGCGCGACATCAACATATCTGACGATCGGGCCGGCGATCAGTTGCGGGAACAACGTCACATACATTGAAAAATACAGCGGGTTTCTTTGGACGTCCGTATCTCCCCTGTATAGATCAAAGGTATATGACAGTATTTGGAATGTGTAGAAGCTGATGCCGATCGGCATAAGCAAGCTGATGAGCGGGATTTCGGTGGAGAATAAACTGTTGATATTTGTTATGAAGAAATTGGTGTACTTAAAAAATAACAGTCCGGACAGGCTCACGCAGGCAGACACTATCATCATAGCCTTTGATGCTTTCCGGCCTCGGAATCTTTCGATAAGCAACCCGAAAAACCACGCGGATACGCATTGCGCCGCCATGAGAAACACGTAGCTCGGCTCGCCCCATGCATAAAAGATGATGCTCATCACGAAAAGCGTCAGATTTCTATAACGCGGGGAGTCATTCGGCATTGGTGTGATAAAGTATAAAATGAGGGTTATCGGGAGAAAGTAATATAAAAACGATGGATTGGAAAATACCAAGGCGCCACCTCCACGTCACAGCACGCTGCGTCCGGGTTGTGGGGGTGGAACCCCCCACGTTTGAATATATTATCAGATTCCTTCGTAGAATGTGACGGCTTCGCCCGCATTGCCGGCAGCCGTCTTAAACAGCTCGACGGCAGCATCGACGACATCGCGGTTGGCAGCGACCAATAGGACATAGGGCCCTGCATCTATGGCGACGGTCTTTTCCGGGAAAACGCAGATCCATTTTTGCGAGTCATATCCTCCGCTGCCCGAAACGAGCTTCTTTATCTGCGCGGCAGCGTTGTCGTCGACGCCCTGAATGATGACGATTTGGTGCGCGAATGTGCCGATCGCGGCGATTGATTGCGCTGCAGCAGAAACATAGTTGTTGAAATCAGCCTCAGACAATCCTATTGCGTTCTGGCTATCTTGCGCCGAGACAGGCGTGGGCGGGAAAGACATTGGCATCTGCAGACCAGCGGCATTGAGGGAATCCACGAGGCTCGACAAGATATCGGCAGGCGCTCCCGATAAGCCGGTCCCGCCCCCATTTTCTCCGGCGTTGCTACCGTTCTCGCCGTTCTCACCGCTATCTCCGCCATTGCCCGGCGTTG
>JGI24702J35022_10000234_pt1 | contig 31649 bp, 27 predicted proteins | sample TergutTh196P4_FD_35022 | JGI IMG/M metagenome (IMG submission 35022) | reverse complement strand
GTGCGGCCTGCCACATTATCTTGCGCGCTATCCGGCGCACGGCCTGGCGCACGGCCTTGCTCACTATCCGGCGCGTGGTCCGGCGCGCGCCCCGGCATGCGGCCTGGCATGCAGTCCTGTCGAACACCCGCCTCGCAACGCTGCGCCCTGACGCTGAATCCCTTTCCCGATAGATCACTGACCGCTCGCGCGACCTCCTCGGCTTTGGCAGACAAGTCATACAGCAGCAGGATGTCGACGTCCGCCGGCTCGACTCTTCCGCGCTCAAACTGCTCAAGCATATCGAGAAATACGGCAAATCCAAGCGCGCCCGATTTTTTCCCGAACTTGTGAACTAATTTATCATACCTCCCGCCGGACAATACAGCCATTGGTATTCCATCTACAAAGCCTTGGAAGATGACGCCGCTATAGTAGCTCAAGTCGTTGACAAGGGAAAAGTCCAGTCGCAAGCGCTCAGTTGTCCCATATAAAGCTTTGAATGAAGTGAAAATATCCCGCAACTCGCTATATGCTTGCGCTGTTTTTTCATTTACACTTATTCTCTCGAGTTCCCCGATCGTTTTCTCAAACGGGCCATACAGCGACGCAAGAGACGCCGCCTTCTCGCAGAATTCGCTGTCGGCGCCGTATTTGGCGCAGAATTTCCTAAGCTCATCAGCGTTCTTCCTGCTTATGAGATGTAGCGCTTCCGTTGTCTGTGACTCTGAAAGATTGGATGATTCCAGTAAGCCACTAATAAACCCCATGTGCGAAATATCAATACACACATTCCCGCTTACCTCCAAAAGGCTGCGCAGGGCAAGCATTATCACCTCGCACATTGAATACACGTCTATATCACCGATGAGTTCCAACCCCATCTGCATGCGCTCCCTCAGCTCACTGCTTGCAACTCCTCCCGGTCTGTAGACATTTTCACTGTAATACAGCTTTTTTGCGCCGCCTCGTTCATTACAGTTTATATTCTTAACAATAGACAGAGTCACGTCCGGCCTCAACGCCATGAGCTTTCCGCCACCGTCTGTGAATGTTATTATATTGTCGGAAGAAAGGAAGCTTCTATTATACGCATATAGCTCATACTCCTCAAATTTGCTCATTCGATACGGAACATAACCGAACCGCCTGTAAATTGATCGCAGACGCATGATCGTCTTCTCTTCAAACGTCAGAACATCTACCAGAGCATCTACCGGCGCATCTACCAGAGCATCTACCAGAGCATCTACCGGCGCATCTACCGGCGCATCTACCAGAGCATCTACCGGCGCATCTTTCTGTACATCTGTCAGTACATCCGGCTGTACATCTGCGACTGTATCTGCATCTATTACAGAATCTGTCGGCTCATCTGTTAGCGAATCTGCCAGCGTATCTGGCTGTGCATCTGTCGGCTCATCTGTCAACGAATCTGCCTGCGCATCTATCGGCGTATCTGTCCGCGCATTTATCGGCGCATTTGTCTGTGCACCTCCCGGCGCATTTGGCTGCGCATCTACCACTGTATCCGCCACTGCTTTTACCACTTCTTCCGCCTCTGCACAAGTCCGCGCGTCATCAGAAACTGCCATCCCGGCGCCCTCCTTTCATCGTTGCAGCTAAAAACCCCAATAGTTCATCCCTTTCATTTTTCAGGCTGCCTTCAACCACCAAATCGAGCATGTAATTCAGCATTGAACCTATCCGAGGCCCTTCCGACATCCCGGCGCCAATTAGGTCCATCCCGTTAATTGCCAGATCCTTTACGCTGAAACACTCCTTCTCCCTAAGTACTTCTTCCAACATACTTTTGTATAAGCAAATCAATTCCAAGCTTTCGCCGTCAAACTCCGGGTTTTTGCCCTGCATATCCGCTTCTTTTACCCAGATTAGTTTTTCAAGCATTTCCGGGCCCAACTTATTCAACTTCTTCTTGATGTGTATTTTATCACAAATAAGTTTATCCGAATGGTGAAAAATCAGGCAGGTTACATTTTGAATGGTTCGATTGTCATATTTCATCCGTCCGAGTATTTCCCCGGCAATAACCGCGCCTCTTTTCGCATGCCCGAAGAAATGCCCGGTTTGACCGCTTTCGGTATAACACTCAGGCTTTCCGATATCGTGCAGCAGCATAGAAAGTCTTATTTCCCTGTGTTTTACCGATTTTTCCAAGCTTACGAGCGTATGTCCCCACACATCATAGACATGGTGAATATTATTCTGGCTAAAACCAATCATCGGCTTAATTTCCGGAATAATTTCCAACAACACGTCGACGTATTTTTCAATCACTCCCTTTGCGTCGTCGCCTAAAATAATTAAATCTAACTCAGCGGCAAGCCTCTCAGCGGATATGTTCTTAAGCAGTCCACTGTTGACTCGTATAGCCCTGTCAGTGTCCGGATCGATCTCAAAGCCATATGTCGCTGAAAACCTGACCGCCCTCATTATCCTGAGTCCATCCTCGTTGAACCTCTTGTCAGGATCACCCACACATCGGATAATTCCGTCGCTAAGATCCCTCACCCCGCCAAAAAAATCCACAAAGCCCCCTTTAAGGCTATATGCAAGCGCGTTTATAGTGAAGTCCCGGCGCGCCAGATCTTCTCTGACCTCCCCCACAAACCTCACATTGTCGGGTCGTCTATTGTCGCTGTACTTGCCGTCTACCCTGAAAGTCGTAACCTCTACAAAGCGCTTCCCGTAGCAATCAAGGTGATCGACAGCGTCTTTACCGGTGCTGGCATAAACACTATTTCTAACACTGTCATATGAAGCTGCTACAGGCTCTGATAAAACGGCGGCGCCAGGCTCTGAAAAAACAGCGCCAGGCGGCGCCGATATAGCGCTGTCAGGCGCCGATATAGCGCTGCCAGCCTTCGATGTAGCGCTGCCAGCCTTCGATGTAGCGCTGCCAGCCTCCGATGTAGCGCTGCCATACTCTGATATAGCGGTGGCATACTCTGATATAGCGGTGGCATACTCTGATATAGCGGTGGCATACTCTGATATAGCGGTTCCCGACTCCGATATAGCGCTGCCAGGTCCCGACATAGCGCTGCCAGGCGCCAATATAGCGCTGTCAGGCCCCGACATAACACAGCCAGGCGCCGACAAAGAGCTACCTGACTCCTGCCCAGAACCAGGGTTGATAATTTCGGGAATGACGACCGTAACTGTTCCGTGCTTCACTCCTGTGAGAACAACGCGATAATCGGAAAAGCACTCGGTAATCTGGTCAGGCAACGCAGAAGTACAAATATCCCAGTCCAACGGCTCTAGGGATAACAAGCTGTCCCTGATGCATCCTCCTACTACATATGCCTCAAAGCCACTCTCTTCCAGCCGCTTCAGAATACTCAGAACATAAGGCGGCAATCTTTCCTCAACCAGCGATTTATAACAGTTTATATTCCTTTCTGATTCACGCATCCGTTTCACACTTTCGGATTTATACGTCCATTTCATACATCCGATTCATTCGTCAGCTTTATTCGTCTAATTCATTCGTCAAATTCATTCGTCCGCTTTATTCGTCCAATTCATACATCCAATTCATTCGTCCGCTTTATTCGTCCAATTCATACATCCAATTAATTAGTCAGCTTTATTCGTCCAATTCATTTGTCCGGCTTATTCGTCCAATTCATATGTCCGGCTTATACTCCATTTTTTATGTGTGTACTATATCACATGTTTTTGATAAAATGCAAAATAAGAAAACCACATCAAATGCCCATAAATCAAATTGAAGCAATAATATTACGAATATACTGTGGAGGACAGGTAAATGCCCGACGGAGACAAGAAATTTGAATTGAGCGATTACCTTCGAAGACAAGAAAAAGAAGAAAAAGAAATAAAAGCATTTCTAGCTGGGGAGTTTTTTGTTGTATCAGAGCAAATAGTAAACAAGTGGCGAAAAGAAGGGATGCCTTTCACTAAGGATAATAAGGATAATTACTTTATTAATGAAATATATCCTTACAAAGCGACTAAAATAAATAATAAAGCCGCAAAAACCATCTCTACTAATGAGTTAAAGCATAGCCGGAAACAAAAAACAATGGAGCCTTCAACGCCTGGCTCTCCTGAAGGAATAGAAGCATTGACAGAGCAGCGGGACGGGGAAGCTGTAACGTCCGGATCTTCTGGGGATTCAGAAGCAGCGCCTGAACCTCAGAACGTAGAAAACGCGATAACAAGCTCTCCTGACATCGTGGAGACTTTACCTGAACCAATGAAAAGGGAAGCTATTATTCAAAATGATATGGATTCAGATGAATCGCTCATAAAAAGATATCACGAACAGGCGTTATTTCAGGCACACGTTCAATTTTGGGCAGGTTTGAGTTCTGCGGCAATAGGGTTTACATTTATCATCTTCATGATATCATCACTTAAGACAACTACAGACCCAAAATGGTATGAGTATGTTGTAAATAGCTTACCAGGGGCTATAATAGCCTTGGTTTCCGCGCTGTTTTTCAATCAAGTACAATCAACCAGAACGAGAGCAACAGATCTCTTCGAAAAACTCAATTATCAGAAACAAATCCTTAGAAGCGTAACCATTGCTGAAAGTATAAAGAACGATAATCTAAGAGATCAGACAATGCATAAAATTTCTTTGCGGATAATAGGGTTAAATACAAATAACATGCTTGAAAAAAGCTCTAAAACAAACGATGATTCCAAAGACGGGATTTCTAAAGATAAAGATGATAATTGAAAACTGATAGCCGCTGAACTTCTTTTCTGTTGCCCAAAATGAATTGCATGTAATTATTAGGGGGTTTTCTCACTGCTAATTTTCAGGCTAAGAAATGATCAGCGGACACACGTCAGCACCCTTTAAAAATAATTCCAGATCTTGAGCAGAGTAGTGCCTGTACTTCAAAAAATAACGAAGTGAACCCTTCAGATCTTGGTACTTGTCTTTTTTTTCCCATTCACTACAATAAACTTCACTATGTTCGTGATTGATATTGATATAAGAAAATAATAAATCGGTGATAAATGTTTCGTTCAGGGACTCACAAAGCGTTATTTTGAAACGATCAAGTTCATTACCTTTATATAACATGCTGTCTTTCAAATTTTGAACTTTCGGAGATAACGGCTTCACACGTTGCCACCAGAAACCAATATATGCGGCATATTTTTGCATTGAAGGCTTTGAAACATCATGGTAGTTTTTTATCCTGTTAAGATCATCAATAGTGTTTAGTACTACTTCCTCAATCAGTATCTCATTCGGCTCATAGGCTATATCCGAAATACTCACGCCATCTATGTTTTTATTATAAAAAGCAAAGGCTTGTTCTTTTAGAATAATGCACCAATTATAAATCTCTTCCCCGTATTTGTCGTATAATTCTATATAATTACCGTAAACTGTTCTCACTGCCCGCCGTCCGCCCTTTCCTTTACACGAGTAATGTAATCATAATTACCGACCGAAGATATGTATGTTTTATAATCTTTTAAAACTTTCTCGAAATCAATTTCGTTGCCGCTGTCATTCTCCATTACCAAACGAGGGTATTGACCATTTTTCAACAACTCTAATAGAATCTCAGTGCTTTCATACTGCTTCACAGAATAATCCCCCTTATTTCTCCTTTGTAAAGCCAGAGAAGCTAATTTTAGCACAACGGGAAGTGTTAATCAAGCGATAATCAAACCGATAAATCAGTTCTCTAATCGTTCGCTAATCGTCCGCTAATCGCTAATCGTTCTCTAATCGTCCGCTAATCTCTAATCGTTCGCTAATCGTTTGCTAATCTCTAATCGTCCGCTAATCGCTAATCGTTCTCTAATCGTTCGCTAATCGCTAATCGTTTGTTAATCGCTAAAATCAAACCCCTAATGCAAACCAGTTAATCAGACCGTTAATCAGTCAGTCAGTCAGTCAGTCAGTCAGACTGCCAATCATACCGTTTTGTTTTCTTCTAAACTGCCATAGATTTCAATACTGTACTCTTTTAGCGCTTTGATACATGATGTGTACTGATCCTTCAGAAGAACACTCTTCACTGTTCCGGCAACAGCGTTCGATTTAATAAATAACGCTCTGTTCGCTTCTATGTCAAGAAATTGACCGAGATACTGCACCAAATTCTCCCATGAAAAAATAACGCCATCCCCAAGAGGAGAAATCCTGGAGCCGTAGCACGCCATAATTTGCTTTATGTGTTCCGCGAGAGGCCGCGTTTTTGTAAATGTTGGAACGGAAAACTGCATATTTCTAACATCTCCAGTTACATGAACTAGTTCTATTAGTGAACATTAATTAATCATATCGAATATTCGAGTATATGTCAACAATTCGAAATGACAATTCGGAACGTTTTGTACGATTTGTACGATTTATAAATATTATTCGAAATATTCATATTATTCGAAAAGTAGAGTAATACATAGGCTTTATACTCCAGCCTATCCATCGTGCCAGACTCTCAACCACCAATAGCCAGTCTTGGGTTTATATCCATGACTGGCTATTATCTGCATGTTTGCGAAATCTTATAAATTGGATCGCCGTTCGCAAGTACCACGTGAACAGAATGATATTTTACTGTTTACCGTCCTACGGTTGCAAAACGTAGGACTCGCAGTAGTTCGCGATGACTTCGATCATGTCGGCCAAGTCGACCCTGCCGTTGCGGGCTACGTCGCAGTCCTTGGCTGAGGCAATGTCAAACTTCACCACATCCCAATCCGCTTCCAGGTCATTCGCGAGGTAGTAGTAAACCACAATCGTCAGATCGAGTTCATCAATCTTGCCGTCATGGTTAAGGTCGTACTTGGAATACACCGGCGCTTTTGGTACAACGGAAGTCGCCGCCTCAGCCGTCAGGATCGCACTTGGCAGGACGCCGGATGACCCGTTTAAATCACCAGTAACTGAGATGTCGGTGAGCGTTACCGTCGTGTCTCCTATCAAGTCGCATGTCACGCCGTTAATCTTCAAGACGGCTAACGGATCGTTAGTGTTTACAAAACCGGGACAGAACAATTTCACGGTTCCCTTCCACATTTGACTCCCTACGTATTCCCATGTAAGCGGATCTAAAATTGAGAAACCGTTCAACGCAGTTGCGTTTTTAAGATCTAGATACCTGCTGTCAGCGTTGAAACTTAACGTGACGACACCCGCTCCCTTCGCGTTGATCAACGATATAGTATAGGACGCTGGGCTGTTTATGGATACAGCCTCTTCGTCTGAGTGGATGTCCGCAAAGACTGTGTCAGGGATTTCAGTCAGCACGTATGGTGTTAATGTGACATCGCCGATGATCCCAAATTCCTCTCTCCTGCCGGTGTTACCACTTTGAATGTTTGTTACATTAGAAGTCACATCCACAGAAATCGTGTTCTCGCCCGAAACAAGATACTTTCCAATATCCGCCTTGTTGGAAAACTGGTTTACTGGAACGGGGGCGCCGTTGACCCTCAACTTCATAGTATCTGTCACTCGCTCGAAATCAATGACCGCGCCCTGGCCTTTGTCCCTGCCTTTTTCCAAATAAAAACTTGTCGTATAGGTAGCCACGCCGGCCTTAAGTCCAATTTCGGGAATCTCGTTCCAGGGGACAAGCTCACTCAGTTGATATGGCCCCATCGGGTTTTTAATTCCGTCGACGCCGCCTACTTCCCATGACACCAACATCATGCTCCAGTCTTTCAGTGCTATGGGTTGCTCTGCAACAGGGATAGTTAATTCGGCGGAATATCCGTTGCTAAACTCGAAATAATAGGCGCCGCCCGCCGTGGTCTTCACGGCAAAGCTTTTGTTCTCGCCATATGCTACTTCATCGGCGTTCGTTTCAACAATATACAGATTGGAAAAAGGGATATCGAGCAAGTTGTCTTCCGCGATGGCAATAAACATGTTTTCGTTTGGCTTCAGATTAATTTCAAGGGAAATTCTTCCGTCCTTTCTAATATATTCCGCGATTGGCGTGATCTCTCCGCTCCACGGGTCAAGTAGATAAGGTATTCCTTCTCCAAGTAAATCGACCGTTTGAGTAATGCTTCTATTCAAATCGCTGTTGTAGAGGTAATAGTACTCCCCCTCGATGTCCGCGCGATGGAAGTTGAGTAAAGCGGACGGAGCATCTTTTTTGACATCCGGTTCCACGCCGAGCGACTTTAAAGTTGGAACTACATCGGATTTAGACGCGACCGTTTTGGTTGTCGGAAGCGCCGCCAATTCCGCCATAATCGCTTTGAGCTGCTCGTTTTCGCCAGTTAATGCCGCCAAAGAGCCGCCAAAGGTTCCTACGCTGCTCGGCGCGTCGCCTACTATCAAGACGGGAAGCCCTGCTTTAGCATATGAAAGGATTTTTTCGGCGGTTGGGATTGGCATGCTCGACGCTGTTAAACCGCCGCCAGTGCCAGTGAATTTCCTTTGGTCGAGTACAAGCGCTTTGTAAGCGGGACCATTCTCCGCCAGAACCATCCGCCCGTCTTTATTTGATACAACGGCATTATCCAGGGCAAGCAGTTCGGGTGACGCGAAATCGTATGTGAACCCGGCTTTTTCCATATCATTCAACGCCCAGTCATGAGCCGGGTTAGCGAACTCGTAATAGTAGTTGCGATATACAGCCAGATCGACGTCCGCCTGGCCTTTTTGCATAACGAACTGCGATCGTGAAAGATAATCCGTCATTTGATTTATATGTTCCCACATAGGCGTGCTTTCGTCCCATTCATTCGGGAAGTTCCCCATTGACATATAGGAAGTATGCGGCCAGTTTCCCATAATATTGGAAAATCCATGCATCACGACGCGGTTCACGCCGGCAGCCAGCGAACGGTTGAGATGATACAGCATCCCGGCGTCCTGATTGTTAGATGCGGTTGGACGATATACATAATTGCTGCCGTCATCCGCCCAGTAATACTCCTCTCCGACATTATACCCTATACGATGAGAACCGGTCCAAGTCTGTGCCCAAGGAAGCTGGATAACCGGCGCCGCTTCAATGGAGTATACGTTCCTGCCAGTCATATGTACGCAAAGAGATGAATTACTTAACCTCTTATTCAGCTCACATGACGATTATTTAATGCGTTTCAAATCTCAACTGGAAGGGGCTGATGCAAGAGATGAAATTCAGGACTACCAAAACGCATTCTTTGGCGCCGCTGTAAATAGGATCTTGTTAAAGTGGTTTCTAGATGGCGCCAAAAGGACGCCTGAAGAGATGGCGGATATTTTTTTCACCCATGAAGGACAGGGCATTTTAGTTGGATTTTGTGACAAGGAAAGAATCAGGCAAACATTAACGAAGAAAGTGGACGTTAACGAAGAAACTGGACTCTAACGAAGAGCGTGGACGTGGACGTGGAACGCAGACGTGGACGAAGAGCGTGGACGTGGACGTGGAACGCAGACATGGACGAAGAAAGCGGACGTGGACGTGGAACGCAGACATGGACGAAGAAAGCGGACGTGGACGAAAAAAGCGGACTAACTATATATGGGGAACTGTCAATGTTTCAGGAATAGCAGAATGAAATTTATCAGATTAACTAAATAGTGACATGATTTTCAGTGTCAAAATCAAAAAAGAAAGTTTTCAAAACTATTGTTTATGCAATAAGAAAGTGATATTCTAAAAAGACAAAAAAAGCAATTCTATTGATTAAAATTTTGTTATAGTAACCAAATTTCATACGTTATTACTTTATTACTTTAGGTTGCCGCAGTTTCCTAACCTTAAATACAATAATTCTTTGGGGAGTTGTTTTATTGCATATGAATAAAGAAGTATTGTCCTATAACAACATTCGCGTTGGTATATCCGCTAAAGATTGGGATGCGGCAATTCGAGCGTCAGCTAATGTACTGCTTGAGGAAGGCAGTATAACGCAGGATTATATCGAAGAAATAATCAAAACCGTGCACGATTTGGGTCCGTATATGGCTATAATGCCCGGGTTTATACTGGCGCACGCCGCTCCCAGCGCGTCTGTTCTCAAAAACAGCGCTGCACTTATTACGTTATCTTCATCAATTAATATCGGATCTGAAAACGATCCTATTTCTGTCATCCTGTGTATATCCTGCACAGATCATGATTCGCACGTCGATAAACTTAAAGTAATAGCCGAGATCCTTATGCGCGACGGGATGATCGAAACGCTCGCAAGCGCGCGAAACGCACAGCAAATCTATCAGCAATTCAACGCTTGACGGCATGCGACAGGGGGAGATTTTATGGATGGTTGGGAAAAATATTTTGTCAAATCATTGGAAATTGTAGAACGAGTTAAAGCGACCCAAAGCGAAAACATCATGAAAGCTGCGCAGCTGATGGCGGATTGTACGGAAAACGGCGGCATCATCCGTGCTTTTGGCTGCGGTCATTCGCATCTGATCACTGAGGATATATTTTGGCGCAGCGCTACGCTGGCAAATGTTCAAACAATTGTAGAAAGCGTAGTTTCAGGTCAAGCGGAAATCACTAAAAGTGGAAAACTCGAGCAATTGGAAGGTTATGGTCAAACACTCTTTGCTTATCATAGAATCGCCAGGCCCGACGTCGTTTTGTGCGTCTCCAACTCCGGCAACAATTCTGTTACTGTGGATTTTGCGCGGGCTGCCCGGGATAGCTGTGTTCCCGTCATTGCTATTACGAACGTCAAGTATTCTGACTTTCTGAACAAACGCCATTCACTGGGCATCAATCTTAAGGACGTTGCGGATGTGGTAATAGACAATTGCTCAGAGATCGGAGACGCGGTAGTTGGTATTGATGGCTTCGATATCAAAGTTGGAGCGTCTTCTACCATTCCGGGCGTATTTATTCAGAGCGCGCTCATTGTACAGACTGTCGAGCTGCTTGTCTTAAGAGGTTTCAAACCAGACGTATACTATAACGGCCATTTGGAGGTCAATGACAATAGTACCAAACTACACAACGACGCCCTTGTTGATAAGTATTACTATAGAATTCGCAATCTGTAACGAGGCTTGCGAAATATCGTCAATGACGATTGCTACGTATTTATTCTCTCATCGCGATGCGAAGAAAGAAGAAATAAGAGCAAGGACAGCTTTGTAAAACAGTTTTTCGGAAAGGAGTGAAAGAGTGAAAGAACCATTGATTCAATGTGTATGTGGTTGTGGATGTGGATCTTCGTTGATGCTGCGTATGAAAATAGATGACATTTTGAAAAAGCACAATCTAAAAGCGCGCACATTCTGCGGGGATGTTATGACCTGCAATTCGACGCCTTGCGATGTGATTTTTATATCGACCGATCTGTCTGATCGGGTTATCGGGCGCACAGCTTTTCCAGTCGTAGTCATAAAAAGATTCACAGATACTGCCGAAGTTGAAGCGAAGACTCTCGAGTATTTTAAGACCTTGGAAGAGTGATCTAATGCTTGTCTGTGCATGGAATCCTGTAGGATCCCGTGAAATTCCCGTGGAGTTCCGGGGAAGAGAAGGGGAATTCTGCGAAGCGGAAAGGGAATCCCATGGAGTCTTGTGGAGTTCCGGAGAATTATGGAGAATCCCATGATATTCTGTGGAATCCTGTGAAGCCAAATGGGAATAAACAGACAAAACAGGAAAACTGGTCGAAAACCAATAATTGATTATTGTTAAGGAGGGGTAAGTTGTGAGTGTACTAAACGGTATTCTGAATTTTATCGTAACAGACATTTTTGGACAAGGGGCAATTTTTCTTGCATTGATTGCTCTTATCGGATTGGTTTTGCAAAAGAAACCTTTCAGTGAAATTGTTCGAGGTACTATATTGACGGCAATTGGTTTCTTTGTCCTGACGACGGGAACAGGCATTGTGTCAGACCAAACAGTTTCAGGCTTATCGCGAGCTTTTGCGGCGCTTTTTCCAGCCACCGTGCCCGCGAATGAAATTGGAGCCGCGACAATAATGGAAGATTATGCGCAGCCGATTGGAATTGTAATGATTGTTGCATTTCTAATCAACATTATTTTTGCAAGGTTTTCTAAAAAGTGGAAAAGTATATTTTTAACCGGGCATATGTTATACTGGTTCCCATTCATATTCATCGCCGCCGGAGTCAACGCGGGTTTGCGCGGATTCCCCCTTATAGCGCTGGCCACGGTTTTCACTGCGCTCTATATGATCGTTTCTCCAAATGTGATGCGTCCGTTGGTCAAGGAAGTAACAGGAGGAGACGAATCCTTTACAATAGGCCATCCTACTACTATTCTATCTGTTATAGCGGGATATCTGGGAAAGGTGGTCGGCAATAAAGAAAAATCTACTGAGGATATCAAGTTCCCAAAGGGCTTAGGATTTCTGCGAGAGGTTTACATAACAGGAAGCATATTAATTGGCCTTACATATATTGTAATAATCGCGGTACTGTCCGCCAGAGGCCTCAACCCTGCGGAAGTTATCGGTTATGATACGACCACATTCACATTTATATTCCAAAGGGTTTTATATTTTGGGGCCGGAGTTTCAATACTGCTGACCGGCGTCCGTATGCTGATTTCAGAAATCGTACCGGCGTTCAAGGGTTTCGCGGAGAAAATCGTTCCCGGCGCTATTCCTGCCCTTGACTGCCCGGTATTGTTCCCTTATGCGCCAAACGCCCTTTTCATCGGATTTCTGTGCTGCCTGGTAACGTCCACTATTACGGTGCTACTTACCGTCAACGTATTTCCTGCGGCAATAGTTCCGCTAATATTCGCGTGCTTTTTCGAAGGAGGGACAGCTGCAATCGTTGCAAATGCCACCGGCGGAGTCCGCGGATGTATCATAGGCTCGATTGTCAATGGCGCCATAATTATACTACTTGTAGGGTTTGGCACATACTTCTATGATAAAACAATCAACGACTGGATGCTCGTATTCGGAGGACAGGATTTCTCGTTCTGGGGTATAATTGAAGGTACGGTCGCCAAGCTGCTCGTGGGCTTGGGATTGTAAATTATAGAATATAGATTATGGATTATAGATATTAAAATTTGATTATTGATTCCAGATTTTGGTCATAGATCCTAGATTATAGAAGTTGCGGTGAATGACATTAACAAACGCCTTGGTTTGGTTTTATCATCTTCACCCAGTCAATTTCGAGTGACGGAGGGATTTGGGATATTGGGATTGTGAAAGTCGCGGTAAAAACAAATTAACAGATGTCTTGATAATTATATCACCCAGTCGCTTTCGATTGACTGGGTGATTTGTTTGGAGGGCGATGTCAGGCTAGATTAGGTGAAGTCAGGCCAGTAGGTTAGGCAGTGTCTGACCAGGTTAGGCAATGTCTGACCAGATTTGACAATGTCTGACCAGGTTTGACGATGTCTGGCCAGGCTAGGTTAGGCGAGGTCAGGTAAAGTCAAGTGAGATCCAGTGAGATCAGGCGCTTGACCGCTGATTGATAAACACGTCCAGCATGTTGTCAACCTCTTCGACGGACGCCGCGGCAAGGACTTTTTGAGCCAATTGCTCACAGTGCTTTTTATCCAGTGAAGAAATAAGTTTCTTCGCAGCAAGAACGCTACCTGTATTCATGCTAAATTCCTTTAGGCCCAGCCCAATGAGCACCGGGATAAAACGCGTCTCTCCCGCCGCTTCACCGCACATTCCACAGGGTATGCCGTTAGTTTCCGCGCTGTGTATCGTATTGGCAATAAGGTTCACAACAGCCGGATGGCAGTGATTATAAAGATGGGAAACGGACTTGTTTCCGCGGTCAACTGCAAGCGTGTATTGTGTCAGGTCATTAGTGCCAATTGAAAAGAAGTCGCTTTCCTTAGCAAATACGTTTGCCTGAATTGCGACCGCAGGCGTTTCGACCATTATGCCCACCTTAAGCATGTGGTCAAAAGGTACGTCGTCAGATTGCAGATCCTTTTTGACTTCCTCAATGATCCGCTTTGTATCGCGCAACTCCTCAATATTGCAGATCATTGGGATCATAACGAGCAGCCGGCCATACGCTGAGGCCCGCAACATGGCGCGGATTTGAGTTTTAAANATATCGGTNCGCAGCATACAGAGACGTATAGCTCTGAGTCCTAAGTAGGGATTTTCTTCTTTATCATCTATATCAAGATTTAGGTATGGCAAGTCTTTGTCGCCGCCCACATCCAGCGTTCGAATTATAACGGGTTTTCCGTTCATTCCTTTAATCGCCCTTTGATATTCGTTGAACTGTTCATCCTCAGAGGGCAATGACCGGCGGTTAAGGAAAAGAAATTCCGAGCGAAAAAGTCCAACTCCATCTGCGCCGCATTCGTTTACTTGCTTAATATCGTCAGGCGCGCCTATATTTGCAAATAGCTCTATTTCAACACCATCAGCAGTTAAGCATTTTTTGGGAATATACGCCTTGAGCTCTTTTCTCCGCTCAATAGCGTCTACCTGCCTTTGACGCCACAACACAAGGATTTCATCAGTTGGATTTATAAGCGCCTCGCCGCTATCGCCATTTAGCGCTATCACGTCGCGCATGCCGACAGATTTTTGGATGTTTTCAATGCCCACAATAGCGGGAATCCCAAGCATGCGTGAGAGAATGGCCGTGTGCGAGTTCGGACCGCCGCGGCTCGTGATGATGCCTTTAATTTTGTGGCTGTCCATAGTCACTGTTTCCGATGGCGTTAAGTCTTCAGCTACGAGAATGCATGGATAGTCAATGTGCGCAAGCGTCGGGGTTTCAACGCCCAATACGGCGCGAAGCAGCCTTTCCTTTATATCCTTATAGTCCAGCGCTCGTTCTTTGAAATACTCGTCGTCCATCTCTTCAAACAATGAAATAATGTCGTTCATCGCGTTGTCAATCGCGGAAGAGGCGCTTTCATTTGCGGCAATTCGCTCTTTGATAGATTTACTAAGTTCCGGATCTGACAGTATTGTCAGGTGCGCATCCATCACATCGGCGCCTTCCTTGCCAATGTCTGAAGCAGCGCTTAGCCGTAAAAGCGATGTTTCATCCATAACCTCTTTCAGAGCTCTGTCAAAGAGCAGGCTTTCTGTTTGGACATCTGAGAATCGGGTGTTGACAACGACATCACGCCGAATAAATATGTACGCCTTTTCAATGGCGATACCTCCTGATACTCCCAACCCCTTCATAGCGTTACCTCCATGGCGTTACCTTCATAAATTGCCTCCATAACGTTTCCTTCATAACGTTACCTCCATGGCGTTACCTTCATTGCGTTATCTCCATGGCGTTTGCCACCATGGCGTTGCCTTTGTAACTTCACCGCCATGGAGTTTACCACCATGGCGTTACCTCCATGGCGTTTGTTTTTTTTCCAGGTATTCAATGATCCGTTTTTGATCCTCGTCCTTCAGTAACGGATGGCAGACAATAACGTCAATATCCTTCACAGCAAGGTCAATTGTTGAAATTATAAAATCAATATCATTCAGGGCTGATATAGCGCTAATATCTGATACAGGTAGGATATGCGCGACAGTAATGTTATCAAACGCCGATCTCAACCTGGCGCTGAGCATCATAGCCGAACTCATACCCGAAGGGCAGCAGATTGCAACCCTGAACGCGAGACGCTTTTTTGCGTCAGAGATCAGCGCGCCGAGATAAAGCGCAAGATAGGCAACCTCTGCGTCAGGTATTTCGACATGTTCATCGTTCTCGATTTCATTGACACATTTTTTAGCTAAATTAAAAACTTCCGGATAACCTTTTTTTATTTCGCTCTCCAATGGGTTTCTGATATCCAGCCCAAGCTTTATTCTCAGAAATGCCGCGGCGAGATGGTCGCGGATCTTCTGAGCGAATTCATCTGAATAATCGAAGTCGGTCAGTGCGTTTTCCTGGGCGAGCATTAAAAAAGTGTGGGCTAATTTCTCGTATTTTTCAATCAGATCTTCGCTTAAGCTATCTGATTCAGAATAAGTCACACTCTTAAGATGCAGCATGATGTAATAGATTTCTGATTTAGGCAATTTAACTCCCAGCGCTTGTTCTGTCAGGGTGGAAATCTCAGCCGCTATTTCAAAAGACTTTGAGTTTGTTATGTCGTCGAACGCCTTTTCATCAACAGGATAATACTCCTTGCTTTCGATGCGCATCAGACATATTAACAGATGCAGGCACAGCGAAACCGTGGCTTTATCAGGATTGTTCGGTTTGTATTTTTGCTGGATATTGTAGGAAATTCTTGCGACAGCGGTAAAGGTACTCACGTCAATATCGGCGAAAATCAACAGTTCGCTCAATAGATTTCGTTTCTTGTCTTCACCCAAAACAAGATTATAAATCGTATGTTCGTCCAGCGTCTCATAATACAAGTTCATAAGAGCTTTTCTAAAATCACTCTCGTCGCCTTCAAGGTAAACGCCAACGCCCTGTTTTCGGATCAGCTTGAGATTATTACGCAAAAACCAATACTGTATCTTATCGAGATCGCGTCCTACCGTGCTTTCTGTAACATCATTTTTTTTAGCGTATACATAGAGTTTTACAGGTTCTTTACTGCGGAGCAGGGCTTGCTTTATGGAAACAAGCCGTTGCGAGGAGTTGCTTATCAACCGTTTATTCTTAAAGGAATCGCGCAACTGTTCAAGGTTTGATTGACTGCCAACAAGCTTAATGCCATATTTGGGCTTGCGCTCGATCCTAATGCCCGCCGATTTAAGAAACGCGTCGCAGCAATTGATTTCCCGCATGACAGTACGCACGCTCACCCCGACATTTGCGCTGATATCCTCCCATGTGCAATAGTCGTCGCCTTCACACAGCATTTTTAGAATCTGAATTTGCCTATCCCTCAGAGAACTAATATTCACGAAAACCCCCTATTGCCTTGCCTGCTTCTGTCTGGGTCCGCTACTCGTCATGCCCACTGCTTGTCATGAACTCGTCATGCCCGCTGCTTGTCATGAACTCGTCATGCCCGCTGCTCGTCCATGCTCACTGCTTGTCACGCCTGTTGATCGATATGCGCTCACCAAGCCTGCTACTCGCCAAGCCCTGAACTGATCAATTCAACTAAAGCTTCTGCGGCCTGCGCTTCGTCTTCTCCGTTAAAGGTCAGAGTAACTTCCGCGCCGCATTTTACTCCCAACGTTAGCACATGCAGTATACTCTTTGCATTTTTCTCCTCTGTTCCATTTGAAACATATATGCCGCACTTGTACTTTGAGGCCTCTTTGACAAACAATGAGGCAGGCCTGGCATGCAGCCCGGATTTGTTTAAAACCTTGATCTGTCTTGTAATCATAAGAAACTCTTTTCGTCATTATTTGAAGTAGTTGAAGTATTTGAAGTATCCACGGTATTTGAAGTACCCGCGGTATTTGAAGTACCCACGGTATTTGAAGTACCCGCGGTATTTGAAATATCCGCTGTGTTCGAAGTATTTGCAAGTATGTGCTTATCGATCCACACAGCGACGCCGTCTTCGTCGTTGTTAAGCGTTAAATGGCTGGCAACTTCTTTGACAGGGTCAATCGCGTTCGCCATCGCAACACTGACCCCGCAGTTTTTCATTGCAATAAGATCGCTGAAATCGTCTCCAAAATAGGTCACTTCCTCTGCGGTAAAGCCGTAATAGCCGCATAAGGCGCGGATCCCCTCCCACTTGCTAACGCCTTTACGCGTGTACGCGTGCATGTATTGATCAGAAAAGTACACGCTTGCAATATCGGGGAAATCTTCTTCGATGCGTTTAGCGGCTTCCATATCGTACAGCCTGACATATACGCTTACGACAGGAGCGGTCATCGGCAGAGAAAAATCATTATATTGCACGCGGGCAAGTTGCGGGAAATCCCTAATCTCTTCACGGCTGTTTCCATACAGATTCTCTTCAGTTTCCACATAGAGTTCCCTGGTCGTTTTTAATTGCATACATGAACCGATCAGTTTGTTAGCGGTCCGGACGTCTATAGCAGTTCGCGCAATTATCTCATTGCCGACATATACCACGGCGCCACACGTGAGTACGCGCGCATCAGGCTTTAAGCGCTGCGCCCAATCATACGACGTCACAAAGGACCGCCCTGTTGACATGGCAATCAGGATCCCGCGGCGCCGGCATTCCCGCAATGTGCGAAGCGTAAAGTCCGATATGTCTTTTTGGCTTGTAAGAAGCGTGTTATCAAGATCGACCGCGATCAACCGAGTATTACGCGTATACATAATCACTACCTGCCTTACTATTATCTGTCCGTCTTTATCCGTCTCTGTCCATCTCTATTCGTCTCTGTCCGTCTTTATAACGTGCGAATTTTGTTGAAGTATTTGTCTATCAGTTCTGAATTATGTTTCTTTACTTGATCGGAATTTGCCACAAGATTCCCACTAAAATAAACATCAGGCAAAAAGCCGGATTCAACGAGTATTTCCACTGCCTGTGTCATGATAGCCGTCTGCAAAATTGCGGCGGGAATCGTGAAAACCGGTCCAATGCCCGTCTCAACGCCATCCAGTCGGATTGCTGTGTCACTGTATGTCGCGCAAGTATCCACAACAACGTTGGCGACGTCCTGGAGCTTTTTCCCTGACGGATGCAGCGCCTTTTCGTCTTTGTAAGCAGCGGCTGAAGCGATTGCGACGACTTTTACGCCCTTTTCGACGCACCTCAAGGCGGCTTCAACTATAACGTAGGTATTCCCGGAATGTGATATACATACAATCGTATCCGGTCGCGCGACTCTATTATAATCAATTATGATGTTTCCCAAACCAGGGAGATTCTCTGTGAGCAAAGATTTCGAACTCTCATGCATGCCTGAGACGCACGGGTCGATTATTCCGTGAGTATTGGACATAGATGAGGACCGCCAGTATATATCCTCAGCGACCAGATGCGCATGTCCGGTTCCAAAAACATGGATGAGCCCGCCCGAGCGCGTTGCTTCAGCTAAAATATCGGCGGCGGAAATTATGTTTCCCCCTTGTGTTTCCAATGCCTTTTGTACAATATCCTGAACTGTATGATAATACTTTTGCCACGATTTCATAATCGGCTCCTCCTGGCCTCAATTATAGATTTCGAATCCTATAAAAATATTTATCTACAAGCATAGCATTGTTCTCGGCGGCGCCATTTTTGTCGGCGCTCATGTAGACATCCGGATGAAAGCCCTGCTCAACGAGGATTTCTACCGCTTGTGTGAGTGACGCGCATAGGAGATAACAAAATGTGCTGGTTGACATGGCGCCGACTTTCATATCGAAACCTTCATATTCAACAGTGGCGTCACCAAATAGCGATTTGTTGTCAAGCACGATATCGGCGCAGTCCTTAAGCTTCTTACCGGACGGATGCAACGTTCTAAGTTGATCGGAGTACCCCGCGCCGGTTATAGCTATGACCTTGACGTCCTTCTCACGACAAGCCGACGCAACGTCGATCGTAACGGCGTTGTTGCCCGAGTTTGAAACAGCTACGAGCACATCCGGCGCTTTGATACGATGGTAGTTTACAATAATGGATCCCAGCCCCGGTATTTTTTCGACGAGGTAGGTCTTGGTAATCTCGTTCATTGCCGCCACGCAAGGATCGACGATAGCGCAAATATTCGCGAGCATACCTGCTCGCATAAAGACGTCGTCGGCTATCATATGCGAATGACCCGTACCAAAAACATAGATAATACCGCCTTCTTTAGTACACCCGGCAAAAGCGTTTGCCGCCGCGATGATGTTGTTCTCCTGTGTATCGTAAGTTAGCTGTACCGCATCCTGAACAGATGTTATATATCTTTCCCACGCTTTCATATTAACCTCCTTTTGACGTTGTTTTATATTATATGCTCATAAGATTTACTGGGTCCAGGCGCACCCCTCGATGTTTGGGGTCCAGGCGCACCCCTCGATGTTTGGGGTCCAGGCGCACCCCTCGATGTTTGGGGTCCAGGCGCACCCCTCGCTGTCTGGGGTCCAGGCGCGCGCCCCTCGTTGCTTGGGGTCCAAGGCCTTGCCCCTGATCGCTGAGGGGACTGAGGAATCGAAATCCCCGGCGCCTTTTTGGGTTCTTTTCCCGGAGGCGAAAAAAGAACACTCATACTTTCCACAAGTTCGTCATAATTAGTTGCCCGCCGCGCCGCGGATACAGCGTTTGAGTCGCACAAAAAGGAGGCAAGCTCTCTAAATAGCGCAAAATGGCATGTCGGTTCTTCCACGGCAATAGCTAAAACCAGATTCACTAAACCGCCATTTTGCGGGAAAACAACTCCACCAGGGATACATACGGCGGACATTGCGCTTGATCGAACGTCGCTTAATGGTTTGGCGTGCGCAATGGCAACACCCTCGGCAAACACAATATACGAACCATACTCCTTAATAGTGTCCACCATGCGCTGAATATACGCGGGTATTATACAGTAATTACGCAGGAGTAACAGACCGGCATAGCGCACCGCCTGCTCCCAACTGGAAAAATGACAGTTAAATTCGGCGCATTCATTTGATAAATAGCGTCTGATTAAGGACTCCGATCCTTTCACTGTTTGTCACCTTCAATTCCTGATGAATACTTGTGCTTACCGAGCGATTTGTCAACTTCTATTCCCGATGAATACTTGTGCTTACCGAGTTGAAGCAACTCGCGCACTTTGCTTTCGATTTCCGCATGATCTATATGAAAATGCGCAAGTAATTTTCGGTAATCGCGCCCCGAACTGGCAAAGTAGTTACCTAACCCAACCCTCTTGACAAAAGTTGGATGGCTTTCCGCCGTAACCTCACACACTGCGGCGCCAAGGCCTCCGATTTGATTATGGTCTTCCGCCGTGACAATACCGCCAGTTTCCGTTGCAGCCAGGCGAATTTCTTCCTCATCGATCGGTTTGATCGTATGGCAATCCAGTACTCTTATATGGACGCCTTCCTTTTTGAGGTTTTCGTGGGCGATGAGCGCTTGACACACCATGTGCCCTGTCGCGATCACGGTAGCGTCGTTTCCCTCGCGTAAACGTATCATCTTTCCTATTCTAAACGGAGTGTCCTCTGAATGGATCACTTCGCTTTTATTGCGGTTCAGACGCATATAAGCGGGACCGTTATACTCATAGATGGCTCTTGTGGCGAGCATGGTTGTAACTGGGTCACTGGGCGAAAGCACTATCATGTTGCTTATCGTACGCATAATTGACAAATCTTCAACGCCTTGATGAGTTACGCCATCCATGCCGATTTCTACACCCGCGCTCGTGGCTACGAGTTTCACATTGAGGTTCGGGTAAGCGACGGAAGTGCGAACCTGTTCACAGGCCCGCATTGAGAGGAATATCGCAAATGTACTCGCAAATGGTATTAATCCGGTTGTGGCGAGCCCCGCCGCGATCCCAACCATGTTTTGCTCTGCTACGCCAATATTGAAGAACCGTTCCGGGAACTGTCGCTTAAATTGAAAAGTATTCGTAGACTTGGAAATATCCGCATCCAACACCACGACGCGTTCGTCTTCACATCCTAGCTCGGTGATGGTTTTACCATATATAACGCGGTTTGGCTGTGGTTGTATCATGATATTCCGCCCCTTATTTCGCTAAGCGCGGCTTTTTCCTGTTCTTTATCAGGAGCAAGGCCATGCCAGGCTATCTGATTTTCCATAAACGAGACGCCCTTGCCTTTTATAGTTTTTGCCACGATTGCTAATGGTTTATTTAAGTTGTTTCCGACACTTTCACCATTTTCACTACTTCCATCATTTTCACCATTCTTGCCATTTCCACCTCTTACACTACTTTCACCATTTTCACCATTCTTGCCATTCCCGCCTCTTACACTATTTTCACCGTTCTCGCCATTTTCGCCGTTTCTACCGTTTGCACAGTTTTTACCATTTTCGCCATCGTCGCCATAATCGCCATAATCGCCATTTTCACCGTCAATCACTGCGCGATCGATGGCTGTAAACGAATGTCCATCTATTTCCGCTACACGAAACCCAAACGCTTTAAACTTACGCACAATGGGTTCCACATTCATTATGTCTTTTGTAAAACCGTCGCACTGCAAGCCGTTATTGTCAACGAACACGACGAGGTTGCCCAATCCAAAGTGCGCGGCCGCAGCGGCTGCTTCCCATATCTGACCGCTCTGAATCTCACCGTCGCCCAATACGACGTATACTTTAAAGCTGGTTTTTTGCGCCTTTCCCCCGAGCGCTATCCCAACGCCGCAGGAAAGGCCTTGTCCAAGTGATCCGGTCGTCATGTCGACGCCCGGTGTCTTTTTCATATCAGGATGACCTTGCAGAATGCTGCCAATTTCACGTAGTGTGAGCAGTTCACTTGTGTCAAAAAAACCTCTTTGAGCCAATGCTGCGTATTGGACAGGACAAGTGTGTCCTTTTGACAGGATAAATCGATCTCTATCATGCATTTTAGGATTTTTGGGGTCTATACGCATTTTGTAAAAGTAGAGATAGGTTACTATTTCAACGGCGGATAACGCTCCTCCTGGATGACCGCTTCCGGCGTTAGTAATCATTTCAATAATGAGCTCCCGGATATTCCGCGCTTCTTTCTTGAGCCGCGCTTCAATTTCCGATGTAATGTAGCGAGATCGCAAAGCTGCGCCTCCCTTCGAAAATACTACTCTTGAACCGCGCTTATATCCTCGTCGGCATTGGCGATAATCGCCAAAAGCGTGCCAATGGATACCGTAGCGCCTTCTTCCACTAATATTTTACGCAAAATGCCGCTGCCAAATGATTCAACGGGGATGACCACCTTGTCTGTTTCCACTTCGATTATGTTGTCGCCCTTGACAACGCTGTCGCCTTCATGAGCCAACCACTTAATGATCGTGCCTTCATCCATAGTCTCACCCAGCGGCGGCATCACTACACGAGTAATCATATCATATTTCCTTCCTTACTGTTTTACGTTATCAGTTGCTATTTATCAGTTGTCAGTTGTTATTTCCAAATTATACGTTGTCAGTTGTAAGTTGTAAGTTGTAAGTTATCAGTTATCAGTTGTAAGTTATCAGTTGCTATTTATCAGTTGTAAGTTGTTATTTCCAAATTATAAGATGTCAGTTGTAAGTTGTAAGTTATCAGTTATCAGTTGTAAGTTGTAAGTTTACAACTGCTATCAGTTGCTAGTTTACAACTTCGGCGAGCTGCCGAGCATATCCTTCACCGCCGTGATGATATCGTCCACACATGGTATTGACGCCTTTTCAAGAGGCGGCGTACAGGGGATTGGAACGTCTTTTCCGGCAACACGACGCACCGGCGCCTTAAGGGAAGCAAAGCAGCCTTCATGAATGATTGCGGATATCTCCGCGCCAACGCCTCCGGTCTTGCATCCTTCTTCGACAACAATCACGCGCCCTGTCCGGACACTGGCGTCCATGATCGCGTTACGATCCAGTGGGTTAAGAGTCCGGAGATCCAGCACATGAGCTGAAATATCCTGTTGTTCCAATGCTTTTGAGGCTTCAAGCGCGAGCGATAACATGCGTGAGTATGATATTATTGTAACGTCACAGCCTTCACGCTTTACGTCCGCCTTTCCGATTTCAATCGTATATGTTTCCTCTGGGACAGGCCCTTTTGTTGAGTAAAGCATTTTATGCTCTATAAATAACACAGGGTTATCGTCTCTAATTGCCGCCTTCAAAAGACCTTTTGCGTCATATGGCGTCGAAGGTATTACAACTTTGAGCCCCGGCACGCCAATAAACCACGTTTCCAAACTCTGCGAATGCTGCGCGGCGGACGACCTGCCGGCGCCGCCCTGTGTGCGAATAACCAAAGGTACAGTGATCCTGCCGCCAAACATGTAACGCATCTTGGCTACTTGATTTACGATTTGATCCATAGCCAACGTGATAAAGTCGATATACATTATCTCGGCGATCGTACGCATGCCAACTACCGCCGCGCCTGCCGCCATCCCCACGATAGCGGCTTCAGACATGGGCGTAGAGCAGATACGTTCCTCCCCAAATATATCGATTAGTCCTTTTGTCACCGCGTACGCCCCGCCGTATACGCCGATATCCTCGCCAAACACCACCATATCAGGGTAGTTGTTCATTTCTTCATATATGGCTTCGCGCAACGCGTCGCGGTATGTAATCACTCTCAATGCTTGACCTCCTCTATGCTTGACCTCCATTATGCATGATCTCCCGCCATGCATGACCCGCTCTTATACATAACCGCCTCTACGCGAAAATATCCTGAGTCAAAGTTTCAAGGTCCGGGTAAGGACTCTCATCGGCAAATCGACAGGCTTCTTCCAAGCGCCCGGCAATCTCTTTTTCCATATCCGCTTGCTCGTCAACACTCATTTCTCCACTCTTGACGAGGCTCTCACCAAAAGTTTTTACCGGACAGCGCGCTTTCCATTCGGCTTCTTCCTCACGCGTGCGATATGTTGCGACGTCTCCTCTCGAATGTCCGTAATATCGATATGTACCGCATTCGATCAATGTTGGGCCTTCCATGGAGCGCGCCCTGTCTGTAGCTTCTTTAGCGGCGTCGCGCACGGCTATCACATTCATCCCGTCGACGAAGACGCCTTTCATACCGTACGCGCATGCCCGTTCAGCTATAGTTTTTGTGGCAATCGCTGCTTTAATAGGCGTTGACAGAGCATATTTATTATTCTCACAAACAAAAACAATCGGAAGGTTCCACACGCCCGCCATATTTAGCGACTCATGAAAGAGGCCTTCATTTGACGCTCCATCACCAAAAAAGCACACCGTGACTTTATTGTCTTTGCGAAGCTTACTCGAATACGCTGCGCCTGTCGCAATCGCAAACCCGCCGCCAACTATGCCATTGGCGCCCAAATGCCCCAAGCCGATATCTGCAATATGCATTGAGCCCCCTTTGCCGTGGCAATAACCCGCGGCTTTTCCGTACAGCTCCGCCATCATTCGGTTGATATCGCCGCCTTTGGCTATAAAGTGACCGTGCCCGCGGTGCGTACTGGTCATATAGTCGCTTTGATTCAGGACAGAGCAAACGCCTGCCGAAACCGCTTCCTCTCCAATGCACACATGGAACATGCTTCCCGCAAGTTTATTATACGCAAAAGCCTCAAGGACCTTTTCCTCAAAACGGCGGATGAGCAACATAGTATGATACAGTTCTTTGTTTGACCAACGCATTTCTTTGTTTGACCAACGCATTTCTTTGTTTGACCAACGCATTTCTTTGTTTGACCAACGCATTATGACAGCCTTTCTTTAACTATTTCCGATAAGCTACTTCCAACAATTCACTTCCAACAAGCTACTTCCTGCATAAAGTTTTCACGCCATTTCCGGCTCTTTACTTCCCGGCTTGAGTATCACGTCAAGTATTTGGTCAAAGTCTTTGGGGAAATCGGCGTCTAGTCCGCGCCTTTGAGATATATAGTAAGTGATGAGTTGCAAAGGCAGCAAATATACTAATGACGCAAAAATGGGATTTTCTGGCGCTGGCATTTGAAAAAGATAGTCAGTGTACAAATTCACGCGATCAGGCTGTGAAGAAAGCACAATGGTTTTGGCGCCGCGTTTTTTGACGGCTTTTAACATGGTGACGGCGTGGTCGATTCCGTTGCCATCAGCAAACGCTACATAGCGCCAATTACTGTTAACGATGAGTATTGGGCCTTGAATAATCTCGCCTGTAGGCATGGATTCAGCATGTATTGAGCAAGTTTCTTTCAGCTTAAGGGAGGCTTCATACGCAGCGCCAAAGTATTCGCCTGCGCCCGCAAGCATGATGCCTTGGATATCATCAGATTCATCCGCTACGCGTTTGGCAAGCGCTTCACTTGAATCGAGCGTTTGCCGCATCAACTTTGGAATATTCATGAGCTGATGCAATAATGTTTCTTTTTCTTTGGAATCACTAATGCAAATGGCAAAAATAATCAGTGCGAGTATTGTGACAATGACGCTCTTTGTTTTTGGCTGGCAGTACTCGGGGCCTTCGTAGGTTTTGACAATGTAATCTGAGACTAGCGCTAGATTTGTACCCTCTTTGGTCAGAGCGACTACAGTTGCGCCCGCGTTTTTTGCTTTTTGGGCGGCGCCTAGAGAATCGCCCTTCTCGCCGGAGCGAGATATAGCGAAGACGAGCTTTTTGCTATTGAGATAATCATCATCATAGAGTACCAGTTCTGAGGACGCGATAACCTCCACCGGCATTTTCAGCAGTTTGCGAAAAGCGTATTCCGCGCATATCGCCGCGTTATTAGACGAACCGCAGCCGGTCAGAATAATCATATCGAATCTGGAAACATTCAATTTCGCGCACAATTCCCTAATATCCTCAAGTCCCAAGGAAAGCGTTTCACTAACAGCTTCCGGAGCTTCATGCACATGTTTTATATAGTTGTAATCCATATAACAATTCTCCCCCTGCCCGGTCGTCAGTTCCCTACAGTATAATGCTGGTCTTCCGGCTTGATTGTCCCTGACTGTCCAAATCTCCGTCACAATACCTACTGGTTATGCTATATGTTCTGCTCATCTACTATTATATTCTAAGTAAATTGTATCATTAAATATATTGTGCCGTTTCTGAAATAGTAATTGATTTTCTGACAGTCTTAGCCGAGAATTAATTACCGATAATGTCCTTTTACTAATTCTATAATATATACACAATTATTACAAAACAAACAAAAAGCATGTTGTCAAAACCAAACAATGACAAAAACCGGATAAGTTCCAATAGCCAAGGCGCCTAAACTGGACAAACGAATGCTATCAGAACAATCGGCAGGTTGCGTTGGCTTAAAGGGCTTAAAGGACGATTCAAATCTGTTGATGTTTGTATTGGCGACGCCCACACCATGGCCTTCCATGTGTACGAAGAACCCGGAGTTAAGGAGTCCCTGATGATTTCACACCTGTGGATTTTGAAGACTGCACTATTTTGCATCCCTTGAATGAAACCTCGCGGCAGGTTTTCCGCCGCGGGTCCCATTCCTAGAAAAAGAGGAAGAAAACATATTAAAGCTGTATTGTCATGGCTGTGTTGCCCATGGCCGTGTTTGCCTATGGCTGTGCTGCCCACGGCTGTGTTTGCCTATGGCTGTGTTTGCCTATGGCTGTGTTGCCCACGGCTGTGTTGCCCATGGTTGTGTTTGCCTATGGCTGTGCTGCCCACGGCTGTGTTTGCCTATGGCTGTGTTGCCCACGGTTGTGTTGCTCATAGAAGGGGGTTTACTGTCTTTTCCTGCTACGGTTACAGATCGTAGTAATCGCAGTAATTCGCAATGACTTCGATCATGTCGGCTAAATCGACCCTGCCGTTGAGGGCCACATCGCAATCTTTAGCCGAGGCTATGTCAAACTTCACCACATCCCAATCCGATTCCAGATCATTCGCAAGGTAGTAGTAAACCACAATTGCCAGATCGAGTTCATCAATCCTGCCGTCATGGTTCAGGTCGTATTTAGAATACACCGGCGCTTTTGGCACGACAGAAGTCGCCGCCTCAGCCGTCCTGATCATACCAGGCATAGCGCCGGATAATCCGTAAACATCGCCCGTAACCGAGAAATCAGTGAGCGTAACCGTCGTGTCGCCTATGAGATCACACGCTACGCCAGTGATATTCAAGACGTCCAGAGGGTCATTGTTTTGAACGAAGCCCGGATAGTACAATTTCACGGTCCCCTTCCACATTTGACTCCCCACGTATTCCCATGTAAGCGGATCAACAATTGAGAAACCGTTTAGCACGGTCACTGTCGCGTCGGTAAGATTCAGATACCTGCTGTCGGCGGTGAAACTCAAAGTAACGATGCCGGCGCCTTTCGCGCTTACCAGGGAAACGGTGTAAGAGGCTGGATTGTTCACTTCCACTGCAGCTTCGTCTGCGCGGATTTCAGCTATGACATATCCCACTGCAAAGTGATAGCTCCCGGAACCAACGGTCATCACCACATAGCCGTTTTCATAACCTTCAACCGTAACGTCACCAACGTTGTCAATGTACCTGCCGCTTTCCGCTAGCTGCTCCGGGAAGTTGGTCGGGAAATAAACAGTGGCAGTTGTGTTGGCGGGAATTGTTACATCGAGCGTATACTTATCCTCTTCTTTTTTATAAGAAGATTCAATCACACCTCGGATGGTGGGCCTTGACACTGACGCATTTGCAAGCCCGGCTTCAACGGGCTTAATCTGGAAAGTTTCAAATGCCGGACTGAGCGGAACAATTCCAAAATGATCGTCAACCAGGGCATAGGCCGGTGAAGTACCCCACGGATGGGAGTGGCTGACTGTGCCGTCATGCGATTCGCTCCAGGCTTCCATCGTGGAGCCCGATCCCAATTCTATCATATTACGCCAGTTCTGAATGGATTCAACGCCATCGACAAGGAGAGGATTACCCTCATTGTCAAGGCCTGTGATGTATTGTACAGCGGCGGCGCCCTGTCCGTAACGGAACAAGACCGGGACTGCGAAGGCGGAGGAATAAACGCCTCCCTTTAATTCACCCCTGGAAGCAAGATAAGCGGCCGCTCCTTTAGCCTGCTCATCTGAAGCAGCTCCCCACGCGGCGACAAAGGTATTTCCTACCGATGAATAATTGGTTTTACCACTTTCCGGCCCTGTCAGGCTGTCTTTAAACATATTTCTGTCGGTATCAAAGAAATTTGCCTGGATGCCTGCTTTGGATATTTCCGCTGTGGCGTAGAAATCGGCGGCTTCAGATTGATTGCCAACTGCTTCGGCGATTTTACCCAAAGTCATTTGTGTATTATAAAAGAAGGAGTTGGTCACGACGTTTTGAGCCGTCCTGGAATACTCGGTTCTATAACGTGACGGCCAGTCGATAATGTCAGCATTGTCGCCATTACCTGACGGAATGGCTTTGTTGACAATACCAGTCGCGGCATTGAAGCCGTTCGTCATTGCTGCGGGCAGCTTGCCTTTGATTTCGTTGTAATACTTAACAAGCAATGTGTTGTCGCCCGTATTGAGGTAATCTGTATACATCATTTTAATGGCGTACATTTTCCATTCGAGCGGCCATGTGGGATTAAACAGCATATGTTCCGCTGAAACCCGCGCTAAAGCAAAATCATCAAAAGTCGCGTAGTTGCCGAGTTGTTGGATGTATGCGTCAGCTTCGTAAGGAAGGCGCTCGCGGTTCGGGGAATCGACATATAAGTCGATGTTCAGGATTTCAATAGAGCGTTTACAGAACTCAAAAATCTCGTCCAGCATTTCATTGGATGACTCAAATCTTGAAACCGAAGCGTCCATAGGATAGATAAGGCGATAAGCAGTTACATAATCGGTGAAATTATTATCATTCACGAAGTCGGGCAATCCAATGAACTCGGCGTACCTAAATGTGTGGGTCCCCCACATACGCATTGTCTGCTGCTGGTTCAACAGATAAAAACGGTCATTGAAATTACAGCCCATCGCCGCTTGGTATTTCACAGTTCCGGTATTGGCAACGGTGGCGCCGGGGGTTCCTGGGCCATACAGCACTTCGCCTTCCCTGATGTCTACATATTTGGCGCTGCCATCCCAACTCGCGTCCTGAGGGTCGATGTTTAGAATGAATCCTCCCCAAACAGCCTCACCGTAATCGACGATCCAATTGCCATTGGTGTGCTTAGTAATTTTCACAGGCTGTACGGTTTCTTCCGTCATGTTTTCGGCGCCGTAACCAACCAATCTACTTTTGTTGATGTTGGTATTGGCTACGGCATCGCCCCATGTTGTGTCATTGAAGCCTGCCTTGTCGAATCCAAACGGGTAAAGATCACCACGTATGTATTCATTGTAGCCTGTATGCCCGACCCACCCGGCGTGGCTTGAGTTATGATACCTGTTCGTTCCATACACGGTGTTGTTCGAAAACGCTTTCCACGTTGCATCGGTACCCATGACAGCTATGTCGCCGTCTTTATACAGGATGCGAAGTTCCGCCATAAAAGCGCGGCTTGTGCCCGAACAACAGATCACGCCTATCGCGTTAGTGGTTCCTTGGGCGATACCGCCCGTGACATCATAGGCATTGTAGAAGATATCCTGATTGTATTCGTATCTGGTTCTGTTTCCACTTTCTGAGTAATGACGCGTCGGGCCTACGCCAACGAATTCTCCGTTTAACGTCATACGGTATATTTGTTGCCGCCCAAATGCCGGATCATATCCAGTGGCGTACAGCATGACCTTCTCAATGGGCTTATTCTCCACAGTGAATTCCTTTCGGAAAAAGGCCCAGTTATTTGTCCCGCTAGCCCAAATGGGACTGGTTTCTGCTTTCCAGCTGTCTTTCAGCGCGGTCATGAAAGAGGCTGCCTCTGACCAGAGACTTGCATCATCATTCTGATCCCACACCATGACCTGCCATGTGTACGAAGACCACGGCAGTAAGGGCGCTCCTGAGTATTTCACACCCGAGGATTTTGAAGATGGCACTTTTCCGGAATCCCAATAGACAGAGCCGGATTCGTCATACACATTGACTTGATAAGCTGATTGGAGTGTGCCGCGCCTGACGCTGTTAATGACCCAGGAAAGAACCGGCGCCGTTAGGTTTTCGACCATCAATGGGTTGTTCATGAGTTCGATGCGCAGGTCGGATACGGTTAATTCTTGTACTGATTCCGCGACAGCTGTCAGGGATGTACCCTGAAAAACAGACGCTAGTATTATGACCACCATAAGCAGGGATAACATGGATTTCATGCGTTTTAACATTTTTCTCATAGTTGTGTTTCCTTTCATAATAAAATGGTGTTACGAGATTAAAGCAAAGCATTGTCAAAACTTACTTTGCGGGTGGCGAACCTTTTGAAACGCCCAAATGCCCCTCCTTCTCTTCCTTCTCCTCCTTCTCTTCTTGTTGTTATTGGTGTTTTCATGCAATTCAACCGACAGCGCCCAAACGCCCCTCCTCCTTCTTCTCCTCCTCCTCCTCCTTCTCTTCTTGTTGTTATTGGTGTTTTCATGCAATTCAACCGACAGCGCCCAAACGCCCCTCCTCCTCCTCCTTCTTCTCCTCCTCCTCCTTCTTCTCCTCCTCCTCCTTCTTCTCCTCCTCCTCCTTCTTCTCCTCCTTCTCCTCCTTCTCTTCTTGTTGTTATTGGTGTTTTCATTCAATTCAAATTACGGGTTGCTATTACCAAGCCAAAGACTATTCAGAATCTATCCGACAAAAGTAAAGCCTAATCAAATTCGTATTATTTGAGACAGTCTGTGTGCGCACAATCGAAATAGAGTGTAAATTACTGGTGATAGAAACTCCTAGCAGAAGGAGCATTAAAATAGCAATCAACATTGTTGTTTTTGCACTCAATGAGCGGTTACGAGCTCGATTCATAATGCTTCTCCTCTACTTGCATTTTATACTATTATATGACATTATAAGTGTAAACTGAAAGAAACAGTTATGCATTAGTTTTTCAGTTTCTTTAAGGGATCAACATGAACGCTTTCACGGCGACGTTTAAAAAGCACGCCGGGATGACTCCAATACTTTATCAACACCTCTTCAGTGGCAAAAAGTCTTGAAATGAAACCCTTGCCATACATGTAATGGATTGCCGGACGGTCTGGCGCGTCCGGGAAGCCGCGCCCTACTATCGCCGGCTGAAGTAAAGACTTGAGAAGATCCCAGTGGTCGGTAAAGTCTAAAATTGCGTGTTGATTGTGCGGGATTTTTTTGCATGACAAGGCGTGAGGAGGGCGAATACCCATTGGTATTTAACGANC
>JGI24702J35022_10000233_pt1 | contig 31657 bp, 22 predicted proteins | sample TergutTh196P4_FD_35022 | JGI IMG/M metagenome (IMG submission 35022) | reverse complement strand
GACTATTATAGCGGCGAAGGATGGAGCGCGTCGCGTCAAGATGGCACTCTCCGCTTCGACAGCATATTATGGCGCGGTGATAGAAAGGATGCGTTCGATCTCGATAAACCAGTCGGAACAGCTACAGCCAAAGCGTTGTACAAACAGCTTACTGAAGAAATTAGCATCAGCGTCGTACATGAAAAAGCGGCGCTTGGAGCGCTATTTACGACAGGTTATGTATATGGCATATCATTGGGAAAGCAACTGGATGGCTCAAACGCTTATTTTAACAGGCGATCCGACGTTTTCATAAAGACTTACGCGCCACGCAAAGCGGAGTATACCATACGCTCTTTGGTTTGGAACACCAAGGTTGACGGATTTGATGAGTTGTTCGAGCAATTGGAAGAGCAGACGAGTGACAAAAAACGTTATGCCGAGGTATCTGAGAGATACACTCAGCTTCCGGAAAATCTGCCGGACAAGGTACGTCGAACTGCGTCGGACGTGACAGGCGGCATCATTTCCCCATATATGAAAGCTAAAGCTATTAGTCGTTGGCTCGCTGAAAACAACGCATATACACTCCAACCAGAAACGCCGCCGGAAGGCGTGGACTTCACCGCATTTTTCCTTGAAAGCGGCAAAGGTTACTGTGTTTATTACGCTACGGCGATGGCTGTACTGGCGCGCTGCTGCGGTTTGCCAGCGCGCTACGTACAGGGATTCGCGCTCACCGATAGCCCATGGGGCGGGGACTATCAGTATCAGGCGACCGGCTTGACTGCGCATGCGTGGAGCGAGGTATATTTTGAAGGGATAGGATGGGTTGCTTTCGACCCGCTGTCCTGGGATGCCGGGGCGCCACTGGGCGATAACGTGGGTGAAGGCAACCTGCAGATGACTATGCCGCCCCCCGCGCCGCCAACCCCTCCGCCTGAAAGACCAGGCGGAAAACCTGCGTTAGCTGAGCCACTAGACGGCTTAGGCGGAAGAGCCGCGCTGGCATTGTTGATAATTGGACTTTTCACTCCGGTGCTGTACGGGCTTTATCGGTGGGCGCTATGGGCGGGGCCGAGGCGGATAACTCGGGTATGGGAGCTCGGAGCTGTGCGTCAGCACGTCGCAGAGCCGTCAAAACAGCTTGACGCATTCTATAACGATACGCTTAAATTGCTAGCGCTGCAAGAACTGACAGTCTTACCGGATGAAACGCTTGGGACATTCCCAAAGCGCATTGATCGCATTGTTGTGTTAGGAGATGCCAAACTTGCTGACATTGCTGTCGCGATGATGGCTTCGCATTTTGGCAACATACCGCCGTCTGATTGCGATTTAGAGCGAGCTTGCCTGTATCACAGCCTCCTAGAAAGCATGACACTCGAAACCCTGGGCAAGAGGAAGTACCTGATAAAGCGTGTTCTACCGTGGTATTTTCGACGAATGCAGTAGAGCGGAACTATTCTTCGACAGATATGCCCGTTTTAATTTACTTTTGTGTGTTAACGATGGCGAAGCTTTGCGGAGAGAGGATAGCCTGACCATTATTCATTTCAAAACGTCCGATAGTAAATATAACATCGCCTAGCGCCTCCGGCATGTCCCAATCCATACTGGCTTTTTTATCTCCAGGGTTGGAAAACAGGAACAGCGATCCGCGTCTATAGACAAAAAGTGGATTTCCACGCTCCGCGCGTATTACCGCAAAATCACCGTCCGCATTCAGATCCGCGTAACGCCGTCGCAAGGCGATAAGCGTTTTGACTGTATTTAGGATGCTACAGGGGTCGTCTTGCTGGGAGCTTACAGTTGGAGCGCCAGGATTGCTGTCGATAGGCAAATATAGCGAAGCGGGGGCGGCTTCTGAAAAGCCCAGGTTTTTGCCTGGTGCCCACTGCATTGGAGTTCGCGAGCCTGTACGGTCATAACCGCCTTCTTTGCTGGGCAACCCTTCAACAAACCGCAGCCCGATCTCGTCGCCATAGTAAAGGAATGGCACACCGGGCATAGTGAATATCAGGCAATAAGCAAGCTTAATTTCGCTTTCCCCCAAATAACGCGTAAGCCTGGAGGTGTCGTGGTTGCACGTTAAAAAGCTAATGTATCCATTCTCCTTAACATGTTCATATTTGGGAACATAGTCGTCAGTAAAGAGTGCGATGTCGCCAGGCGCGCCATTTGCGACGTAGCAGCGGTTTACCCCGCCCTCCCGCCTTCGTACGAGGTTGTGATAGCCGTTATGCCGGTGATCCAGATAGAAGTCCATGTGAAACCCTGCCATGTTAATGGCGAGTTCCGGTGAACTCCATTCGGAAACCATCGCAGCGTCGGGGTATTCCCTGTCCAGCATTTCTCGCACCGAGCGCCAGAGCCTGGCAGTACCTATTTTTTCTTCGTCGTTTTTAACAAGGGAATCCGCCATATCTACACGGAAACCATCCGCCCCGCTATCCAACCAAAAACGCATGATATCTGTTAAAGCTTCCAGTGTCGCCTTGCAGTCAGGATGGTTGGGCGGGTTCTGCCACTCAGGGTAGTCAATATTATGAAAACCGTAATTTAAGGCTGGCTGTGTGCTGAAAAAGTTTACAAGGAAATTGCCGTCGCGCTCCGTTATGCCGCTTACCCACCGGTAGCCTGGCGGACTATCCCAAACGGATCGCGTAAAAATATAGCGCCCCGAATAGTGGTTTTCTGCCGCTTTCTTTGCCTCGACAAACCAAGGGTGGTCGATTGAGGTATGACCTGGCGCTAAATCCAGCAATACACGGATTTTGCGCTCGTGCGCGGAGCGGAACAGGCGCGAAAGATCCTCATTCGTACCGTAGCGCGGCGCCACTTTTGTGTGCTCGCGTATATCGTACCCGGCATCCCAAAAAGGGGAGTCGTATATCGGGTTTAGCCAAAGCGCGTTGCAGCCAAGATTTTGTATGTAGTCCAGCTTTTGTATGATGCCTGGTATATCGCCTATCCCGTCACTGTTTGAATCATAAAAACTTTGGGGATAGATCTCATAAAAAACGGCATCCTTCAACCATGATGGCATAACATTACCTCTAACATTTTAATGTATAACCATTTTGCATTATTTTGGCCGAAATGTCAAATGAATCACATAATTTTGAAGAAAATCAATTTTGAAGACCACTTTTTTTCTTACCCTTTTTCCAGAAAGAAGAGTGAATGTTGCCATATAGGCTTGCGAAAAAGCAGGCTTGGGTATATAATGCGGTAGTTCGTTTGGTTTACAATAATGCGAATCCAGACGACTGTTTCGTAATTATTACAAAGCTGCATCCATACTGGTTTCATGTTCTAAGCAGATAATGGAGGTTCGACATGGAAAACGTATTTAATTTCTTTAATATTGATTCAAAAATACCATTTTCATGGCAAAGCGTAGGCGACATCGGACGCGGACGTAGCAACCTGGGAGAAGACATGCCTGTTCTTGTATACAGGCTTATGCAGTTTGCGATCCTTGACGTATTGGTCTGTGAATTTGGGAAGACCAAAGCAAACGACTACTTCCGGAAGGCTGGGTTTTTAGCAGGGGCTGAATTTGCTAAAAATATGTTAGACTTAGGCAAGGACTTTGACGGCTTTATCTCAAACCTCCAGGAGGCGTTGAGGATGCTGAAGATAGGAATACTGCGGGTGGAGTGCTATAGCCCTGAAGACGGAGGGATTATCCTCACGGTAGCGGAAGATTTAGACTGTAGTGGTCTGCCAGTGACCAACGAAAGCGTTTGCGCATACGGTGAAGGGTTCATTTCAGGCATACTGGAAGCGTACACAGGGAAAAAATACAATGTCCGCGAGACAGACTGTTGGGCGACAGGGGACCGCGTTTGCAGATTCAAGGCTGCTCCGGCAACCAGTTGACTGCCACGATTGGTATTATCATGTCATTGCAAGCTATTACTGAGGTTGACGTATGAGCGCCACATCTGACTTATTATTTGCGTACCTACGCGAAATTTTCTACGGCACGAGCCAAGCCAAGCTTGAAATTGAGAAGCTTGACGAAGATTTCATTGTGTTTAGTAAAACGCTGATGTTTTTCGCACGTTGTTTTGAGCAATACAATCACTTTGCGAACGCCCTCGCTAAAGGTGATTTGAGCGCCATGCCGCCACCGCCCGAAAACGAAATAGCCGCGCCTCTCAAATCCCTCCACGCAAGGCTCAAACACCTGACATGGCAGTCCAAGCAGGTGGCGTTGGGAGACTACGGGCAACACGTCGATTTTATGGGCGAGTTTGCCGACGGGTTTAATACGATAGTTGAACAATTAGCTGACCGTCAGCAAAAACTGGAAAACGAAATAAACCAAAGTAAAAAACACGCCAAAGCGCTGGAACAAAGCAACCTGCTGCTAAGCAGCCTCACGCATTACATACCGCAACAGTTATTTGTAGTCGCAGCGGAAAAACATGAGGTTTTACTTTTTAATAACCTGGCAAAAAAAGAGTTGTACAAAGACTCGGACTATGTACACAAAGTTATGGAAAAGCTGCCCGACCCACAAAGTATGAACGGCAGCTACTACTGCGAGATAAAGCTTGGCCAAGGCGACGCTGAACGGTATCTGGAGGTCAACTCATATTCTATTGAATGGAACCGGATAAACGCAGTTGCGCTTGTCATCAACGACATCAGCGATGAGAGAAAGCAAAGGCTGGAACTTGAAGACAAGGTATACCGCGATTCCTTGACCCGCGTATACAACAGATTTTATGGAATGCTGACTCTGAGCGATTGGGTGGAAGCCAAGAAACGGTTTGCGCTAGTTTTTGTGGATTTGGACAGCTTGAAATATGTAAACGACGCGCACGGGCATAATGAGGGGGATGAATACATTATAAGGGTATCTAGCCACTTGGCGGCGTTTTCTCCGGACGCTGTTGTTTGCCGTCTAGGCGGGGACGAGTTTATGCTGCTCATACCCGATATCAACAACGACGGTGCTCACAATCACATGGCTAAGATTTCAGACGCGATCGAAAACGACGAGTACCTGATCGGAAAAGGCTTCCGCTACAGCATAAGCTACGGAATTGTGGCTGTCGACGAAAAAAACGATATGCCGTCCAGCAACATTTTAAGCGTGGCTGACGAGAGAATGTATGAACACAAGAGACTGAGAAAAAAAGAACGGCGGGATCAGTCGGATAGTTAGAAAAAGGGGAGTGGCAAAAAGCCGCTCCCCTTAACCGCAATAAATAACAAGTTATTTTCACACGTATCTCTCGTCTACTAACCACTAACCACTAGATACTAGCCGCTGCGAGCGCGTATAGTCTAGCATGTTTTGACTGTGTTAGCGCTCGCCTTAGTACATTCCGCCCATGTCTGGCGGGCTTGCTGGCATCGGTGCCGGTGGCTCGGGTATATCGGCGACTAGGGACTCGGTCGTCAGCACCATTGAGGCGACAGAAGCCGCGTTCTCAAGGGCATAACGGCAAACCTTTGTAGGATCTACGATTCCAGCTTTTATCATGTCGCAGTATTCTTGTTTCGCGGCGTCAAAACCGAACGAAGCGTCGTTCGCGTTTTTAACCTTGTCAAGCGCGACGGCGCCTTCAAGACCCGCGTTGAGCGCGATCTGCTCGACAGGACATTCGAGAGCCTTGGCGACAAGCGTCATACCGGTCTTCTCATCGCCAGACGCGCTATCAAGAAGTTTTTCCACTTCTTTAGCCGCGACGACATATATCGTACCACCGCCGGCAACAATGCCCTCCTCGACTGCTGCGCGGGTAGCGTTGAGGGCGTCCTCCATGCGGAGCTTTTTCTCTTTCATCTCGGTTTCAGTGGCAGCGCCGACCTTGATGACGGCTACGCCGCCGGAGAGCTTCGCTAAGCGTTCCTGGAGCTTTTCCTTATCATAGTCGGAAGTAGTGATTTCGATTTCGCTCTTGATCTGGTTGACCCTAGCCTTGATATCTTCCGGTTTACCGGAGCCTTCGACAATAATCGTATTATCCTTTGAAGCTTTGACCTGCCTCGCCTTACCAAGCATGTCAACGGTCGCTTCTTTAAGTTCCATGCCAAGTTCACTGGATATGACGTCGCCACCTGTTAACGCGGCGATGTCGCGCAACATTTCCTTGCGCCTATCCCCAAACCCGGGCGCTTTAACGCACAGACACACGAAAGTTCCGCGGATCTTATTGAGAATTATTGTCGCCAGAGCCTCGCCTTCGACGTCCTCGGCGATTATCACAAGTTTCTTTCCAGCTTGCACTACTTGTTCGAGGACAGGGAGAATTTCCTGGATGTTCGATATTTTTTTATCCGTTATGAGGATATACGGGTCGTCGATTACCGATTCCATCTTCTCCGCGTCAGTGATCATATATGGCGTTATGTAGCCGCGGTCAAATTGCATACCTTCGACCACCTCCGAATATGTTTCCGCAGTCTTTGATTCTTCAACGGTAATAACGCCGTTACGGGAAACCTTTTCCATCGCCTCCGCGATCAATTGACCTATCGTCTCGTCGCTTGACGAAACCGCCCCTACCCTCGCTATGTCTTCTGAACCGGAAACCTGGTTGGAATTAGCTTTGATCGCCTCGACAGCGACTACGACCGCTTTTTCTATACCTTTTTTCATGACCATCGGGTTCGCGCCAGCCGCGACGTTTTTGATGCCCTCATGTATCATAGTTTGCGCAAACATAGTCGCGGTAGTTGTGCCGTCGCCTGCTACGTCGTTGGTCTTTGAAGCGACTTCTTTGACAAGCTGCGCGCCCATATTTTCAAAGGGATCTTTCAGCTCGATCTCTTTGGCAATCGTTACGCCGTCGTTCGTGATAAGAGGGGAGCCGTACTTTTTATCTAGTACAACGTTTCTGCCTTTTGGGCCGATCGTAAGCCGGACGGTATCCGCGAGCTGGTTAACCCCTTTTTCTAAAGCCCTGCGGGCGTCTTCTCCATAAATAATTTGTTTTGCCATTAATACTCTACCTCCTCTAAATTATTCGACCACGGCAAGAATGTCGTTTTGGCGTACTATAGTCAGATCTACGCCGTCTATTTTAACCTCTGTTCCGCTGTACTTGCCCGTGATAACTCGGTCGCCCTTTTTCACGACCATGACCACCTCGTTGCCATCAATAGTCCCGCCGGGGCCGACTTCCATGACCTCATACACCTGGGGCTTCTCCTGCGCCGCGCTTGTGAGTATGATGCCAGCCTTCGTCGTCTCTTCAGCCTCGACTTGCTTGATAATAACGCGATCCGCCAGTGGCTTTAATGTCATCATTGATAACCTCCTTCAACAGTATATTCCATTAAGATAACCTGGCTGCGTTAGCACTCTCAAGCATCGAGTGCTAACGCAGCTATAATAATAATCTATCTCCCGACATTTCGCAAACGGGAAAACTGTCACTTTTTCTACAAATGCGCAGATAATTTACCATTATCTCCAGTTATCGCCTGGTTTCGCTCAGAAACATGAGTTTTCTTGAGATATTGCCAGATTGCTTATAGGACGCGCCAAAAAACAGATTTCAGTAGGAAAGATGAAATAGTCTACCTTTTGCTCCCTAAAGCGCTAATAATACATATATAAGTCACATTTTATCATTCCGTTGTAAAGCTTACGCTTCTTAGACGCAGTTTTCCCCAAAATGCGCTCAAATTCTGCGTGCGACGATAGAATATACATCTTCCAGTCATTAAGTTTTTTCGAGGCTATGCCAAAACCGCGATAGATACTCTCGGCTTCGCTATGTAGCATGACGCGTTCGCCATATGGCGGATTAGTCATTATTATGCCGCCTGGGACATCTCGCCAAAACTCCAACGCGTCTGCTGTTTCAAAACGGATGTGGCTCGATACTCCCGCCCGTTTCGCGTTTGCCGTCGCCATGTCGATGCTTTTTGGGTCGATATCACCACCCCAAATATCATAACTTCCGTGAAACTCACGGCTCTTCGCTTCCTGAACGGCATCGGCCCAGACGCGTCTTTCTAGCCAAACCCATTTTTGGGATTGGAAACTGCGGTTCATCCCCGGCGCACGATTGATGGCAGCCAGAGCAGCTTCTATTGGTATAGTTCCAGATCCGCAAAACGGGTCGCAAACCGATTCTCGCCCCCTATATCGTGACAGCTTAACGATAGCGGCAGCTAAGGTTTCCCGAAGCGGCGCGGCATTTCCGGCTAGTCTATACCCGCGCTTATACAGACCAGCGCCGGTTGTGTCAATATACAGTGCCGCGACGTCGTTCATTATCGAAAACTGGATCTGATACTTTACGCCAGTTTCTTTGAGCCACTGCGTTTTATGTTTTGATTTTAGGCGTTCGACGGCAGCCTTTTTGATGATACGCTGGCAGTCGGGTACGGAATGCAGCTTCGACCCAAGCGAGTGACCCTTGACGGGAAACGCGCCATCAACCGGGATATATCGTTCCCACGGCATGGCGCGAACCCCTTCGAACAGTTCGTCAAAGCTGTCGGCGCGCGTTCCTCCTGCTACGAGCAATACGCGTTCCCCGGTGCGCAAGTTGATGTTCGCCTTCGCGATGTCTCCAGCGCCGCCGGAGAACAGTACGCGCCCGTTTTCGGTTCGGACGTTATGCAGATTCAGTCGCTTCAATTCGTCCGCGCAAAGCCCCTCGAGCCCAAAAAGGCATGGGACGCAAAATTCAAACTCCATCTTATCTTGCCCTTAACTCATCAATCATCCTTGTGATCTCCGGTTTAGCTTCCTCCATAAGTTCGTCCCAATCCCCCTTGAAAAAATAAGTCAGTTCGCCGCCGGAATTAATCCTTCGCACATATCCGTCAAACATATCATAATCGCGCTTATATACGTGAAAACTATTGGCTCTGTGGGTGTAGCTGCCTACTGAGACGCCAAGTATGTCGGCTATCTTTTTTTGAAGCATAATTAGCGCGAAAGCATTCATAAAGGTGGCCTTAGTGGCGTCGTTTGAGCGGAATAGAACCTTGCAATGCAGCGCGTCTCCACGTATGAGGAACTGCAAGTGCTGTAGACATGCCGGCGAGTCCGTGGACATGTCGTATTCGCTACGAACCAGGACGACAGCCCTTCTTGATTCATTGCTTCGCCTTAATTCGTTTATCACCCATGGGATTTGCTTTTCCATGCGAAGGTGGTATGTGTAGTCCCATTTGCCGTGATCGACCTCGAAATCAAGTATCCCGTCAAGGATTTCTTGCCTATATTGCTCAAGCGAGCGCGGATCCCCGATAAACAGCTTGCTAATCATCGGTTCCATAAGCGGGTTTTCCACGACAAAAGTCATCGACGCTTCCTTTTGAAAGGTGTTGTAGTCCGGACAAGGTAGTTCGTCGTAGTTTTTGTGGAGAGACTCAAGCGCGTTGTGGTACGCCTCCGGCAGCGAAGCGCCCCTTACAAACAATTCATTCATTTTAAACCTCCAAATCGTTATTTTGCAATTGTTGCGTTATTTTTATATAAATCAAAAGAATAACGGATTGTTATACCCTTGTCTGTATACCAAAGCTTAGATTCGCGGCTCTCGACCGACCAGTCGGACATGTTGTCCAAATCTGGAAAGAACGTGTCTGAGGGGGGCGCCGCGTCAATTTTCGTCACATATGCGCAATCGCATAGCGGTAGAAACAACCTGTAAATATCGCCTCCGCCGATCACAAAGACCTTGTCGGGGCTGACGTGTTCTATTGCCTCAAGGACATCTGCTACATAGTGCGCGACAGTGGCGCCTTGAGGAGCATAATTATGGTTTCGCGTGAGGACAATATGCGAGCGTCCAGGCAGTGGGCCTTGGAGCGCTTCAAATGTTTTCCTACCAGCGATCAAAACGCCGCCACATGTTAACGTTTTGAAGCGACGCCTATCCTCGGGTATCACGATAGTCTGCGCGCCATCCTTGCCGATGCCAAAATCGTTACATACCGCTACTATAGCTTTCATATTATTATCGACCTACATGACCTGTAGTAACTACACGATGACAATAGTTATCCCATTATTGTGCCGCTCAATATCGCTGTCGCGCCGCAACGCGTCGCAAACAAGGAACGCTTCCCTGGTGGCTTTGTCAAAAAGGGAAAAATCCTCACCGTTAATGAAACCTTTTATTTGACCGCCTTTTTTTATCCTGTCCAGGTATTTCCTTGTCTCGGTACGTATCGCGCCACCTTTACCTGTTGAGCCATAACCATGGATGATTTTTATCGCGGATATACCAAGTACCCCGGCATTTTTGACGTGATAAGTGACCCTGCGTATCGCGTCGTCCACTGTAGGCATATCTGACTTTATGTTGATTTCTCTTAATGTTCCGCCTGTTTTCATCACGCCTCTAGCCATTGCGGTTTTTTTGGATATCCTCTGAACAATTAAATTACCTCGTGAACAGTAACTCTACGTTTTTGCTTCTTATTGACAAACACATTATAATCATGTATTGTATCAATTGCAAGGTGTGGTGAAAAGGATTATAGTCTTGCAATAAAAAGAAATAAGGAAGAGTATCGAAGTGGTCATAACGAGCCGCACTCGAAATGCGGTGAACTGAAAGGTTCCGTGGGTTCGAATCCCACCTCTTCCGCCACCCATAAGTCAAGCCCGCGACACAAATTTTTTGTCGCGGGCTTAGCTTTTGTATTCATTAGCAATGTATATCCATGAAGATATTCGCTAGTGTCATTTAAAATTCCATATCCGATGCACTAAGATAGCCCTCATCGAGTATTGAATCTAGAATGGAAAGATTACTAGCAAGGGGGCAATTCTTCGAACCGCGCATTTGTCACGCCATGCGGTAGGCGTATTCAATCGAACCGTCTACTTGTCACGCCAACGGTAAGCGTATCCGATCAAACCGCTAATTTCGCTTCGCCAGCGGTAAGCGACTTCGGGACACCTCTGTCCAACAATTGTATAATACGATATTAAAGTGGCTGTGTCAAGCATCTACGAAGGATTCCTCTTACCAACTTTTTCCAGTATTTCTTCATTATATAAACAGCGGTTTTCTCCCTAACAGGAAATCCTCTAAACTGAGGTTCGCACTACCGACTATGAGGGAAAGCGCTTCGGGATAGAGCTTTTTGAAAACAAGGCTTCCGCCGACATTTTTGACTCTGCCGCTCTTTACCTCTATCGCTGTCAGATGGCTTCCTTTTTTTATGATGAAATCAACCTCATTACTGCGGTCGCGCCACCAATACACTTCAAACCCTTCCTCTTTTCCTCTGGCAAGCAGGTACGCACCCACCGCGCTTTCAACAAGCCTGCCTTTATCAGCCGCGCTGTCAAGCAAGCGCTGCTTGTTCGCGCCGTCTGCATATGTCATCAGTGATGTATCGAACACCATAAACCTTGGAGAACTTTTTCGGGTTCGGATCTGACTGCCGGAAAAATTCTGTAAACCGGTTAGCATATTTGCCTTGCCGAGAAGTTCAAGATAATGCGCCAGCGTTACCGTGTTTCCTGCGTCCTGAAGCTGACCGAGCATCTTGGTAAAAGACAGCTCCTGTGCACTGTAACCGCAACCAAGTATAAAGAGAGAGCGTAGCAGCGCGGGTTTTCGAATCTCTTCCATCTGAAGGATGTCCTGCGAAATGGTTGGCTCCACAATGGATGATCCCATATATCGTGCCCAGCGGGTTTCATCCTTAATCAGCACAGCGGCGCCGGGATAGCCTCCAAAAAATAAAAAATCGTCGAGGCTGTACCCGAATGCCTCTTTGCATTCCATATAACTCCAATGGGGGGAATAGAGGATCTCAAATCTGCCCATCAAAGACTCCGCAAGACCTTTTTGCAGCAGAAGAGAAGACGAGCCTGTAAGGATCACTTTCAACTTTGAAAACAATCTGTTATCCTCGTCCCATAGCAACTTAACGATAGATGACCAATTTTTTATTTTTTGAATCTCGTCAACAACAAGGACGGCTTCTCTGGTTTTGGCGAGGGCGCGCGCTTGTTCCCATTCATTGCGCAGCCATTCGGTTGAAACAAGGTTCGGGTCATCGGCACTGACAAAATGCTGTTGTATATTTAGTTCTTCAAGCGCTTGTAAAACAGCGGTTGTTTTTCCCGTTTGCCTCGGTCCGACTACGATCTGAATAAACCGGCGGGGCTCGTTCAATCTTTCCGTAAGTTGTGAAACCAATATCCTTTTAAACATAAGAAATCTCCTGAAAAAGCGTGAAACATAAATTCCATTTTACTCAATACACTTTACTAATTACTCAATATAATGATTTATTTCAATTTTGTCAAGAGTTAAGCAAAGGATCGACCGGAGCATCATGGTGTTGGAAATCCAAAACCCATAGAATTACAATAGTTTTTCGTTTGTATTCCCCAAAAAATATATTTCACGAGTAATTATCTGACTATAAAGTTACATCATTGATGCAATGCTTGTTTACAATAACATAACAAATATATGGAGGTGTTAAAAAATGAAAAAGTCAAAGAGAGTTGTTTTCGGGATTGTGGCTATATTGTTAGTGACAATAGTTTTGGGTGCGCCAGCGCTTGCTAAAAATCTTAGCCAAAAAATTGACGTAGCGTATAGGGATATAAAGATTTATGTCGATGGCGAAATCATAATACCAAAAGACGCTACAGGGGAAATCGTCGAGCCATTTATCTATAACGGGACGACCTTTTTACCAGTCCGTGCGGTCAGTGAAGCGCTGGGGAAGACCGTTGAATGGGACGGCCCCACAAACAGCGTGTACATAGGGGAATCGATCCCGCAGGAAATCACTGAGGTAACAGTCAGCTCGGCTGAAGAGTTAGTCGCCGCGTTAGGCTCTAACAGGAGAATACTGTTACAAGAAGGAGTGTATAACCTGACTAAAGTGAGTCCAAGCTATATTAACAATCCTTCAGTGGCTTTGCAGGAAATATTTGACGGCCCGGAACTTGTGCTTACCGGAATACATAACTTGACAATTCAAGGCGTTGGCGACAATCATAGTGAAATCGTCATAGAGCCGCGATATGCCTTTGTTATGAATTTTCAAGGCTGCTCGAATATCAGCTTTGACAACATAAAAGCCGGGCATACGGAGGGTGGTTATTGTTCGGGCGGCGTCTTTTCGTTTGAAAACAGCTCAGGGATCCGAATCAACAATACAGCTATGTATGGTTGCGGTACGTACGGGCTGGGTTTAGAGCATGTTACGGATATGAAAGTTACAGATTCGAGCATATATGAATGCACATATGGCATTATGACCGTATATTCTTGCGCGGACATTATGTTTGAAAACTGTGTTTTCAGAGATAATGAGGGGTTCATTATGGTTGAAGTAGGGAATACATCCGGTTTTACAATTGATTCTTGCGAATTTCTGCGCAACTCCTGCGATTTTTCTCCAAGCCCAATGTTCTCAATATCGCAATCGGAAAATGTTGAAATTAAGAACACCAAATTTGCTGACAACGTGGCAAGCAAGTTGATTGAGCAGGAAGATATTAAATTCGATCCATCAAATACTTTCGAAAATAATTCGTTTGATCCGAAATAAGATACGCGCACAAACTGTACATCAATCACATAGCCCAAAACGACCAGGTCTGTTTTATCAGATCTGGAAGTTTTTTATTCAGGACATATATTTACCACAACAAGGTGTGATTTATTACATTTTATAGCGGAAAACAGGCTTTTGTAGTTTTGATTATAAAAAGTTCAGACAAAGTTCAGACAGGCAACAATAAGAGTTCAGTTTCTCAGTGTAGCATGTACCAAAGGCAAATATTGAAAGGAGTGTGGATATGGGTGGCAGATACGAGTTGAAGTATTATATCAACACCTCGGACTACGCTCAGTTGCGCGCGCGGCTACGTACAGTAGCAAAGCTGGATGAACATGCCGGGGCGGATGGCGGATATATGATCCGTAGCCTGTACTTTGATAACTACATGGACAAAGCGGTTGTTGAAAAATTGTCTGGCCTTAGCAGACGAGAAAAGTTCAGGTTACGGTACTACGATGGCGATACGTCGCTTATCCGACTAGAACGTAAAAGCAAGGCAAATCGATTGTGCTACAAAGAAAGCGTAGAAATTACAGCTGAACAATGCGTCTCCCTGCTTGCTGGCCGCTATGATGTCTTGAAAGACCCGGATAAGCCATTGCTTATGGAATTCTACACGAAAATCCATTATCAGAACTTGCGTCCAAGAAGCATTGTTGATTACCGCCGTGAAGCCTATGTATACCGAGCGGGCAATGTAAGAGTTACTTTTGACAGTGATATCAGAACATCAAACAGCGTCGCGGGTTTCCTAACATCGGCACTGCCTACTATTCCAGCAGCCAGTTCAATAGTAATGGAAATCAAGTATGACGGCTTCATACCGGATATCATCAGGGACATTGCGCACATTAGATGGTGCAATGAAACCGAGTTTTCCAAATATGTTGTTGCAAGGCTCGTATAAATTCCTTAAATAACCCCTTAAACGCACAGTTTTGCGTTCAATAATAATCAGGAGGAATCAACCATGTTCGAACAAATCTTAGACTTTAGCTTTTTGGATAAAGCGGCATCCTTTTCCATTCCAGACATTCTGGTGGCGTTACTCATATCGTTTGCTCTCGGCCTGTTCATATTTTTCGTTTACGCCAAAACTTTTAAAGGTGTAGCGCACTCATCATCATTTGGCATTTCGTTAATTGCGATGGGTATGATTACAACTCTCGTAATCCTGACTGTATCCACGAATTTGATAGCGTCTCTCGGCATGGTTGGCGCGTTATCGATCGTCCGGTTCAGAACAGTAGTTAAGGAACCACTCGACCTTGTATATCTGTTCTGGTCAATAACGATAGGCATTGTTGTGGGTGCAGGACTTATCCCGATGGCAATTATTGGCTCTGTCGTTATTGGGCTTATCCTGTTTATATTCGTCAACCGTAAAACTCATGACACGCCCTATGTTGTTATAGTTAGCTGCGAAGGTGAACAAGCTGAAGCGCAATCTCTATCTATGCTAAACGGGCAAACTAAAAAGCATGTTATCAAAGCCAAGAGCGTATCTAAAGACAGTGTGGAACTGACCGTCGAAGTCAGACTAAAGGATTCGTCGTCACAGTTTATCAATGCGCTTACAGGCATTCCGGGTGTGTCCAACGCTACACTTGTTTCCTATAACGGCGATTACTATATGTAGTTGATATTTTGGGAAAGGAGACTTAAAATGATAGCCAGTAAGCATATAACACGCGTCGTTGTGCTGATGGTATGCGTCTGCCTTCTGTTTTGCGGGCTTATCGTTTACGCCGCGAATACGTTTGATACGACAAAAACAACTGAATACGAAAAAAAGCTCTTCGGCGACAAGATTATTTCGCTTGATATTCGGGTAGATCAAGGCGACTGGCGGAACCTTCTCGACAACGCCCAAGCGAAAGAATGGATTTCCGCCGACTTGATTATCAATGGCGAAAGATTTAGTGCGGTCGGCATACGAACAAAAGGCAACTCCAGCCTCTCGCAATCGATGAGATCGGATGAAGTAAGGTATAGTCTGCAATTCAAGTTTAATAAATATGTCAAGGGACAAACTTATTATGGGCTGGATACTTTCTGTATCAACAATATGATGGGCGACGCCACATATATGAAGGATTATCTCTCATATGAAATCATGAATTTCATCGGTGTGGACACACCGCTTACAAATTATGCAAGTGTTGCTGTCAATGGTGAAGATTATGGTTTTTGCCTTGCGTTGGAACGATATGATAAAGCATTTGTAGATAGGGTTTATAGTACATCCGCAGGAGAGCTTTACAGTGTCAAAATCGGTATGGGAATGCGGGGCGATTTCGAAGACGACTGGCAGGATGTCGCTAATACCTTTCCCGGCAGACGGCAAAGCGACGGCAACAATGATGATCAGCAATCAGCGGGCGGCGGCGCACGGCCTGATTTTTCACAAGGCGGCGGCAGGGATATGGATATGGGTATGGGTATGGGTATGGGTGGATTCGGTGGCGGGCGCGGCGGCGGGTCGCTTGCCTATATTAGTGATGACCCGGCGGATTATAGCGCGATTTTTGATAATGCTGTGTTCGGAACCGCTTCAGACAAGGACAAGCAACGTGTCATCACGGCTATTGAGAATCTGAACGCCGGGACAGATTTGGAAAAATACTTCGACGTTGACGAGATTCTACGATATTTTGCGGCGCATACCGTCGTTGTAAATCTCGACAGCTATACATCAAACATGGCGCAAAATTATTATATTTATGAAAATGACGGTAAAATGACCATATTGCCGTGGGACTACGGCCTTGCTTTCGGCAGATTTCAATCAGGAAACGCTTCGAGCGTCGTAAATTACCCCATAGACACGCCTGTCAGCGGTGTGAGTATGGAGGACAGGCCGCTACTGAACAAGATGTTGGAAGTGGACGAATATCTCGAAAGATATCATAGCTATCTGCGACAGATTGTTGAGGGTTATTTTGAGAGCGGATCATATGAAAATACCATCCATGAGTTGGATGCGAAAATCAATGATTATGTAAAAAACGATGTTAACGTTTTTTACACATATGAACAATATGAAACAGCATTGCCGCAGCTTATCGAACTTGGGCGTCTTCGGGCGGAAAGCATCAAAGGTCAGCTTGATGGGACGATCCCGTCAACCACAAGCGGTCAAAGCGCTGATAGCGCGCCCCTAATAGACGCTTCAGACGTAAACATATCAGCGCTCGGCTCTATGATGGGCGGCGGCGGTATGGGACAAGGCGGACGTCAGGACTGGCAGGGCGAACGATTTAATGGACAGGATGATGATGTGCCATCATTGTCGGATGAACAGCAACCTGGATGGCAAGACAGACAGCCCGATAGACAGGGCGGCTGGCTTGGTGGCGGTATGTTTGATATGGAGCTAATGCAGCAGGCTATGCAAATTTTACGGGACGCGGGCGGTGACATGACAGACGAGGTAAAGGAAGCGCTTATTGAACTCGGATTGACTGAAGAACAGATCGAAATGTTTGCAAATACGCAAAACAGAATGCCCGGTGGAAATAGAGGTCAAGGCGGGTTCCCTGACGGAGGCAGACAAAACACTTTCCCTGGAGGCAACGACGTTGATGACGGAAATCCGCTGCAATGGAATATGCCGGGGGGTAACGGAATGGGCAATCCATCGGGAACATCGGCGCAATCAGGATCGGATGTGGAAAAATTTGTTCTTGTTATCGCGCTTATAATAGTACTGGTTGGCGCGCTTGTATTCATCGCGAAACCAAAGAAAGACGCAATTTTAAGGTGAGATAATATGGCTAGAATATTGATTTGCGACGATGAACCTGGCCTCCGTGCGGTAATTAAGCGATACGCTCAATTTGAAGGGCATGAGGTGCTGGAAGCTGGCGACGGTATGGAGGCGGTGAAAATATGCAATAAGGAATCCTTCGACATTATTATCATGGATATAATGATGCCGGAACTTAACGGGTTTTCGGCGGTAAAGGAAATTCGCAAGTCCCAAGATACTCCGGTTCTTATGCTCTCGGCTAAAGGCGAAGAATATGACAAGGTTCTTGGTTTTGAACTGGGCGTGGACGACTATGTCGTCAAGCCCTTTTCCTCAAAGGAGGTAATGCTTAGGATAAACGCAATACTGCGTCGGATGTCGAAAAACACGAACGCGAGAAAAGATGAGGCTGGTCACATTGTCTTTGAAAAAGACGGGTTTACTGCCGATTTAACCGCTTACAAAGTATTTATCGACGGCGTTCAGGCAAGCATGGCTCCAAAAGAATATGATCTACTGTTTTTCCTAATCCGCAACAAGAATATTGCTATACCACGCGAAAAAATACTGTCGGAGGTTTGGGGATTTGATTATTATGGTGATGACAGGACATTGGACACGCATATGAAATTGCTTAGGAAATCACTTGGCCCTTATGCCCATTTTATCACGACACTGCGTGGATTGGGGTATAGATTCGATGGATAAACTCAAATTAAAGTGGCGTATTTTTACGTTTCAACTTGGATTTTGCGCCTTGCTGCTTCTCGTTTTATGGTTCTTTCAAACAGTTTTGTTAACGGATATGTATAAATATATCCGCAAAGAAGAACTTCAAAAAGCCGTCACACTCGTGGGGAAAAATATCAACAGCCCGGACTTGCAAGAGATTTTGGACGACTTGGCACGTAATAAAGAGATAATCGTTATGACTTCACAGGAATTTAATATGCCCTTAAGACCCGAACAGGAAGGTCGCGGCAGGCGCGGTCCCGAATCCATTACGCAAACGGAAACGTTTACTCTGAGTGATGGGAGAAACGTTTCATTGACTTTTTACGCGTTGATTTCCCCAGTGGACGCAACGGTGTCCACTTTGCGTATGCAGCTTTACATCATAACTGGAATAATGCTGTTGCTTTCAATTATTATCGCGTTGATCATATCATGGCGCGTCTCAAAGCCGATTGAAAAAATTAATAGCAGCGCGAAACTGCTCGCTTCCGGTAATTATGACACACATTTTGACGGCAGGGATTTTCTGGAAGTCAAGGAGCTTTCCGACACTCTAAACACTGCCGCGACAGAGCTTTCAAAGGTAGAAACTCTGCGGCGGGAACTGATGGCTAATGTGTCGCACGACCTTCGTACCCCGCTTGCGCTTATTTATAGTTATGCTGAAATGATGCACGACTTTCCGGATGAAATAACAAAAGAGCAGACACAGATCATTATGGATGAAACCCAGCGGCTCACATCACTTGTAAATGATGTGCTGGATGTGTCGCAATTTGAAATGGGAACAATGGTGCTTACAAAATCTGTCTATAACTTGACTGAAAGCATTAGCTCAACCATTGATAGAATTTCGGAACTTGTAAAGAGTGATGGCTATACTCTGTGTTTTGAACATGGAGACGACATTTTTGTAAATGCTGATGAAGGTAAAATCATGCAGGCGTTTTATAACCTTCTAATCAACGCTATCCATTATAGTGGTGAAATTAAAAATGTTGTCATCCGGCAGAACGTTTCGAATGGATTTGCAAAAATTGAAGTGATCGACAGTGGCGATGGAATAGCAGAGGATGATTTGCCATTTATATGGGATAGATATTACAAGAGCAATAAAAAGCACAAGCGCGCCATAACCGGTACGGGGTTGGGATTATCTATCGTCAAGAAAATTATTGAGTTGCACGAAGGAACCTATGGCGTCACATCAGAACTCGGGAAACGCAGTACATTTTGGTTTACGATTAACATTAGCTAAAAGCCGGACTACCTTTGATCCGAAATTAGATACGCGCATAAACTGTACACCTATCACCTCATTGGATTATAACAAAAAACTTCCAGATCTGTTTTATCAGATCCGGAAGTTTTTTATTTTTAGTCATATATTTACCCAAAAGGGTGTAGTTTATTGCATTTCCTGTAGCTAAAATGAAAATAACATATGTTGTCGTCCTGCGACACACTAACCAACGTGGAGCTCCGCTCCACGACCCAACGGGCTTGCGCGCCCACGGGCAAAATAAAACCGCCCTATGTTCTATGCCCTTAAGAGGATGCGCCGCGCGCAGCGCTTCCGCGATATGACAGTAACTTACGGCTAGTAGTTTTGCCTTTTGCTAGTTTTGTATCCGTATTTTACTGATGAAAAATTGATCGGCCAATAAACGCATAGGGGGTGAGTGAGTAAAGCTGTAGTTTTGTAAAATATGAAAATACTATGGAGGTGGACAACATGCAGCATATAACAAAAAAAATAAAAGGTTTCAACGCAATAATGTCTGGCACACTGGTTTTTGTTATGCTACTTATGCAGATACTGATAATTACAGGTAGCACTATGGCAAGCCCGGAGTTCGACGCGACCGGCGGTACGATTCTAGACTTCGAGAAGGATGACCAAGTGTATGAAATTCAAGCAGAACTTGGAACTGCCCTTGAAGAACTGGGATTGCCAAAGCAACTGCGAGCAATAGCTAAAGTTGGGGCGCAAGACATCACAAACGATATCAAAGACGAAAAAATAAGTGACGTCGAAATCGGAACCACAATTGAAACCACTCAAGACACCGCAATTGAAAACTCAGAAGAAACCACAGAAATAGTAATCATAGATGTGACGTGGGAAGGCGAATACGACGGAGACAAACCGGGGGTATACACGCTCACGGCGCAATTCGATAATTATGATTTCGCAGGCGTGACACCGACCGCTGTAATCACGGTGTTACCGGGAGAAGCGAAGGAACTTGGAGAAACGAGCGAACCGGGGGAAACAAATGAATTAGGAGAAGCGAACGAACCGGGTGAAGCCAACGAGCCAAACGCGGAGGAAGAGTCCAACGCGGCGGGAGGAACTGGAGGTGTTGCAACGACGGTTTCAAATTCGATTTCAGGATTCTTTTGGGTGGACGGCAACGGGGAACTCGATACGGATTGGGACGGCTTGTATAACGGCAATGAGCTTCCACTCATTGGCTATCCCGTAAGGCTGTATCAAGCGGGAGACCTTTCATCCGACATAGCTGTTACCAAGACAGACTCAAACGGGAGATACATATTCACAGACCTTGAGCCTGGCAATTATGTCCTTGGGGTAATAGGGGAGTCCGTCGAGGGCATCAATTACCTGCCGCCAGTATTTAAGACTAACGAGAGCAAAATTGCCATTGACTGGACGAAAAGTGGGTATCCGGCTTACTCCGAGGTTATCGAACTTGCTGATGGGCAGACGGTAAAGGATCAAAACGCCGGTATGAGGTTACCTATGGGAATCTCGCCAAAAGCGGTCGCCCTCAGTAATATCAAAGATCTGGCGACTGCAAACAGAGGCGACGAAATTATGATTCAAAACCGGAAATGGTATGTCGTTAAGAGACAAACAGTTGGAAACGGCGCCAACGCGGTAAATGCCGTCTATCTGTTATTGAAAGATGGGTTTTATGTGGGCAAGCGATTTGGCCCGAATAATAACTATAACGAGTCGGATTTGCGNGACCGTATGCAAAAAACACTGGCTGACAATCAAACTGCGTCAAANGGNTTACAAATAATNTGGGCGCTTTCACTTGTTCCGGATTTGGGAAATGATCATTCCAGCAAGACTTATCTGACACAGCCAACGGCGGTAATGGCGGGAACCAGGACACATGACATCCTGTTCGCGCCTAGTTACGGGGATATGAAAGAGCTCAATTATACTTCGACAACACAGCTCTACGAACCCTTGAAAAGCATTGCCATAAGGTTTTATTTCCGTACAAAGGCGGAGGGCATATATGTAAGTGGAATCAATACTTTAGGGGGGAAAGGACAGTTTGACGAAGGACTCAACCCTGCTGGATACGATACTATCAGAGATGTTCCAGGTGTATGGATAAACGCCGGTGCGATAGAGCGTAAAGTTAAGGTATATCACATCGATACCAACGGAGCTTTAATCGGCAACCCGAACCCAAATGTCTACGAAGTGACGATAGGCAACGGTTTCACACTGACAAACTCGCATATTCAGACCATAGCGGGATATGAATACAAACGTTGGAGAGTCGGCGCGTCGGGANCAGANCGGACTGACAGTTTTCCGGTACAGGCNCTTACAATGCAGCAAGTCATAGCGGGTACGCCTATCTACCTTGTTTATGAGAAGAAGGCGGTTGACATCAAGATACATTATTTGGATAAGGATACCGGACTGCCTATCCGAACGACGGATACGAAGACTGTGAACAAGGGCACAAACTTTACGTTGAATCAAAACGAAATTCCGCCAATGATAGATAACAAATACAAATTCATAGACGAATGGACACAGGGGTCAGCCAACGCTCCAATCAAGAAGCCCCCTATCTCGATCACAAACGTGACATCAGACACTGACATCTTTTTATTCTACGAACCATTCTACGAACCCGCAGGGGTAAGCGTCACAGTCACAAAAACGGTTGGAGGCTTCTCGCCAGACACAGCATTATCATTCAAATTCTCTGTGCTTTTATTGGATCCTACCGGCGCCGTCGGCCTTTACCCGGGGATGCCGTTTAAAGTCGACAGTGGCGCGCTATCCGGTTCCGGCGCTACAATTCCTGCGTACGTAGAGCTTTTGCTGGACGAGGACAACAGGTTGACTTTCTTCCTTTCGCACGGGCAGAAGATCACAATAAAAGACATTGAGCGCGATCTCATGATACTTGTCGAGGAAACAAAGGCACCCGGTTATCTCGCCAGCTATATGGACAGCAATGGTAACACTGAAAAAAAGGGCAACACTACCGGGTTGATGATGATGGGCGATGAGGACAGGACCTTTGGTTTTGTGAACACCAAGGAAGCTCCGCCGCCTATGGGTATCGACGGAGGGACATGGTTTATGCCAGTGATGATTTTAGCTACTGAGACGGTCTTCCTGTCAGGGCTTGCAGTAATTGGAACGCTGAAGAGAAAAAAGGATGGGTGTTTGGGTGAGCGCTGTCGCAACCCAAAATTTGAAAGTCGAAGCGCGCTTAGTATTTAGTATTTAGTATTTAGTAGTTAGAAGTTAGTGACTAGTATTTAGTATTTAGTATTTAGTATTTAGTATTTAGTATTTTGTAGTTAGTGGCTAGTATTTAGAATCTTGTATCTAGCGGTTAGCTGACGGGAGTTAAGGCGAAAAATAACTGGGTTTTTATGGAGATTGTAAAAGCCCGACGGCTTTGAATTATACGCCGTCGGGCTTTATATTATATATTCTGCTTTTTTGGAGGAGTCACGTCAGGCGTCAGTACTTCCCAAATTTCTCTTCTCTTTCCAGCGGCATGACGTTAGTATGTTCCATTATTCTATACTGTGCCGACTGGGGTTTCATTAACCTCCGGCCACTTCCTACTTCTACCCCGCCGTCTTTAAGCCTGAATTGAGAACTCAGCTCTTGGAGTAGGCTGGACTGGCTACTCATCTCTTCTGACGCGGCGGCGCTCTGCTCGGCGGTCGCGCTATTTTGCTGAACGACCTGCGCTACCTGGTCGATTCCAACATTGATCTGTGCGATCCCCGCAGATTGCTCCTCAGACGACTGCGCGATTTGCGTAACTATATCAGCGCTTCTGTTAATACCTTCAACGATCTGCTTGAGTGAAGCGGATGTCTTATTGGCGATGTCGAGACCTAGGTCAGCCTTTTCAATGGACGCCTCAATTAGCCCTCCAGTATCTTTGGCTGCTTCCGCGCTCTTAGCCGCAAGGTTACGGACCTCTTCGGCAACTACCGCGAACCCTTTGCCATGCTGTCCCGCACGAGCCGCTTCAACAGCCGCGTTGAGAGCCAGGATATTTGTCTGGAATGCGATATCATCGATGACTTTGATGACTTTGCTGATCTGGCCGCTAGCTTCGTTGATGTCCCTCACGGCTTGCATCATCTGATCCATCTGCGAATTGCCCATTTCGGCGCTGGTTCTGATCTCCGTCGACAGTTCGGATGCTTCTCTGGCGATGCTGGCGTTTTGACGGGTCTTTTCGGCTATTTCAGAAATGGAAGCCGAAAGCTGCTCGACAGCCGACGCTTGCTCGGTCGAGCCTTGCGCGAGCGATTGCGCTCCGTCGGCGATCTGTTTTGCGCCGGAGGACACCTGACCGGTTGATATTTGGATATCCGAGAACATACTGTTGAGATTGTCTAGCATTTGCGACAGGGACTTGCCCATCACATCTGACTCGGATAGCAAACTAGCATCGCGGGACAGATCCCCCTCCGCGATGAATTCCAACTCTTTAGCGATCTTCGTGACATGGTTAACAAAAGAGACGCTGCCGCTAATGGTCTGCCCGATCTCGTCTTCAACACCGGAAAATTTCTCTACAACTTCAACATCTTGTGGAGTTAGGGAAATATCGCCTGTAGAACCTGCTTTCTTCATAAAAGAAGAGAGCAGAAGCAAAGGCTTGCTTAACAGACTGGAAATGTACACAGCTAAAAGAATTGAAACGACGACTGTGATAGCGATGGCAATAATAATTACGACAAGCAGAGTGTTATACAAGACGCCAGAGGTTGCGTTCGCTTCTTCGGCGTCGCTCATCTTAATGCGCATCAACTCCAACGTGTTGTCCCTCACAGAGTCGGTAGTGGGCGACAATTCCGACATCATTCCAACCAATTCGAGTTGATCAGTGCCATTTTCCGCCTCGGCTATAATCGCGTTCAAACCTGGCGCGAACTTGCTGTCAAACAGATTTATCGTATCGTCAAACAATTGACGCGCCAATGGGTTGCTGATCGTTTTTCCATACTTGTCCATATGGTCCAAAAATGATTCGATCCCTGACTGTACGTCCGACTTCGCCAGCGCTATCTGTTCCTCGTCCCCAGTAAAAATCACGGCGTTGCGCAACAGGACACGGAGACGCTGAATGTACTCGACCGAGTTGATAATATCTTCCAAAGGAAGCGTCTGGTTGTTATACATGTTGTCCATGCTGCCGTTGATTTGCCCCATGCCTATAATACCTACGCCTCCGACAATCACGCAGAATACTATCACGATAACAAAGCTGAGCAACAATTTTGCGGATACCTTCAAATTTTTCATTTTCAATCCCTCAATATAAAATAGATGTCAATTAGAATCACGCCAAAGCGCTCATGCTTCCACGTTAAGCATGTCGCCCAATCGAACCTAATCTATTAATCGTCATATTCCGATCAAACATTAGTGATAACGTGTATTTTTTACTCATTTGAATGGGAGCGGCTCACGTTTACTTATATAGGTCGCGCCAAACGTTCCAAGCATATTCGAACTCGCTTATAGATATATAAGAGTTGTAACAAATATGTGACGTTGTTAGTGTAATATTATCGTGGATATCATATATTGTCCTTGTGTTTTGTAGCAAATTGTACTATAATGTATGGCGTTACAGAGCGGTATACGTAAAAATGGACAAAAACATGATAAATTAACTCAAAAAGAGAAGAAAGAAGGAATACGTATGAAACAAAAACGTAATATATCAAAATGGAGGCGGGCTGCGGCACTTGCCTTAAGCGTCGCTATTGCGGCGACGTTTTTGCTGGTGCTGCCTGCCGATGCCGTAAACAAAGCAAGCACCGGGCTGACAGTATTTGATTTCAATATGACCGCAAACCCAAATACTTTTGTTGAAAATGGTGATGTCCAGTACACGGTCAGTTTCACGATGCCCGCCGATCTTACCGGGTACGACGCAGTGAAGATCGCCTTTCCGCCGTCGGTTGGATTGTTGTTTACACCCACACCAGCGACGGTGAAAGTGAACGGCGTCGCGGCACCAAGCGTAACCATTCAAGGAATGACTACGGTACCTTATGTTATCTTGGACAACGAAGTGTTTAGTCCATCGTTGTTTAGCACATCTGGGGGAGCGGAAATTGAACTGACACTGACGAATGTACGGATACAAAGTTGGACTTCCGGTAAGCCGATCGACAACGAAGCTAGGCTGTATTTCAGACCGGATGGCGGGGCCTTCCCGGTTGACTTAAGCGATTACGACGCGAGAACCACTGAGACAGTATATCCGCTACTATGGGATGCGGGATTAGTTGAAGTTACCTACAGTGACGACGACGCGACAAGCGGTGCCCCTCCGGTAGATCCAAGTAGCCCATATAGAGCCGGAGACACTGTGACAGTTCTAGGCAACGTAGGGATCCCTCCGCTTGCAAGAACAGGTTACGATTTAGTTGGATGGTCCCGCGATATCGCTGAGGTTTTGCTCGTATCGGAATACGCGTCAATTGCCGTCGGTTGGACTATCACTGGCACCGGAGAACCTGGTTATGTGGTCAAATTGATCTTCATTGACACGCTAGGGAACCAGAGAGAGGAAACTCCTTCAGGTTATGACCTGAGCGGCATTACAGTCACGATTGACGCCGACGGTCGCTGGGAGTACACGGTCCCGTCGGAGCCTGGGAACGAGATATCTGGATGGAAAGTAGAAGAAGGGGGCTATCAAGAGCCGTATGTAAAAACAATCAACTATATGTTCAGCGGAGGTCCTAATGCATTTACGATGCCGCACCAAGACATGACATTGAAACCCATATGGTCGCCGACAGGCGCACCGCTAAAACCTATAATTGAGACTGATAGGGGCGACAGCCTAGTGTACTTGTTGTGGAAAAACGCGGGAGCGGGCGGCGCTGATAGCTACAAGGTAAAGTACTATGAAACTGCGGACATTACAACCGCAATCGAACTTGAAATACCTATTAGCGGTCCTGGCGGTCTTACTTACTACGATGCCACAACATCATACTACAGCTTCTTTGGGCCTGGGCTGAAAAATGGCGTCGAGTATACATTTGAAGTCCAAGCGGTCGTCACTGCTACCGGAGCAACAAGCGAGGTGGAATCTGTACATGTGACGCCGATATATATGGGCGACCCAGGCGGGTTCAATACTGACCTTGTGTCTGTCCAAGATAATCTGATCAGCCCCCCGCCTGGAGGTTGGCCGCCTGATCATGGCAATTTGTTAATCGATCCATATGAAGTTACGCTTGCATTGCCACGTGATCTTGACAATGTCATAGTCCATCGCGACCACATCAAGGTTGCGGATGGCGCGTCGTTTATTATGTATTCCAATTTTGGATTTACAAACGAGGTTATATTGATGAATAGATTAGGCTCGGGTATTTCTTGGTTCGATGAAATATACGTTTATCTCATGGTGACGTCAGCTAACAAGCAAGCGGTCAAGTATTACCGGATCACCGTATCGTAGGGTAACCGGCGCAAGCTAGAATAGAAAATTTCTTAGGAGGTGGAATTGATGAAAGATAGATTTGGCAAGCGGTTTCTCATGATCGCGGTTATACTGGTCATGCTTATGTCATTAGCGTCACCTGTGCGCTTATGGTCAGCGGGTTACGATCCGATTAATATGGACCTTAACGATCCAAATGACCCGACAGAGGATACTTGCTTTCTACCAGATGATGTAGAGTATTATGATCTCTATAATATGAGACCTATAATAGACACACCCGGAGTGGTAAAATACGTGTATACCGACAAAAGCTTTAAGGATGATTATCTGATAACAGACAATTTATATTATGTGGGTTATAGAAATGAAGTAACACTATATGTGAAATTTGTCTGGGTCATGTGGAACGGCGATACGCAGTCGAAATACTATTTTGTTGTTGTACACGGACCTACATTTTCAGAGTACATGTACATGGATAGCCTTGCAGAACAGAGTACTTACCCGATAATGAGTAACGAAGGCACGGAAAAAGATCCGTACGAAGCAACAATCACTGTACTAAACAGCAAGGATCAAATCAAGCTAGCAGATATAAAAAGGACTCCCGACAATGGCATGGGGTATGCGCTAATGTACCCCACCAGCGACTTTGATATTGATGAAATTACTGACAAGATTGATCTTGTCGTGGGCGAGAATCACATATATATTGTGATACTGAACGAGCAAGGTGATATGTTCAAGTATTACGACATAACGGTTGTTCGTGAGCCAGTTAGATTTAAAGTGACGTACAATGCAAACGGCGGCACAGGCGCGGACAAAGAAGTAGTAGTGTTTGAAGGCGACGATTACGTTGTGGAAGACAATACATTCACACCACCGACCGGGTACAGGTTTGGAGGTTGGAACACGGCGCCTAACGGAACTGGGACCGCATACGCACCCGGCAATGAAATCATTATTTCTGGTGACGTCATACTCTACGCGCAGTGGACGCTGATACCACCCACTAACCCTCCGCCTAGTGTGACATATAAAGCGAATGGCGGCACGGGCAACGATATATCTGTAACTGTAAAGATCGGCGACAAATACAAAGTGGCTGACAACACATTCACGCCGCCAGATGGGCACACCTTTAATGGTTGGAACACTGCGGCTGACGGAACTGGGACCGCGTACGCGGTCGGCGACGAAATTACCATAAGCGGTAGCATCACGCTTTACGCGCAATGGATAACAGATATCCCGGACGACGATACCCCGTTGAATCCATTCATAAGCGACCACGTCGCGTATATAATCGGATACCCAGACAGTTCGGTACGCCCCGAAAAAGACATCACCCGCGCTGAAGTATCGACAGTATATTTTAGGCTGCTCACGAACGAAACGCGATCGAAATACTGGAAACAGGAGAACACATTCCAGGATGTACAAGAGAGCAACTGGTTTAACAACGCTGTATCAGTAATGAGCAACATGGGCATAGTGAACGGATACTCCGATGGAAAATTCAGGCCGAACGGCGCGATTACGAGAGCTGAGCTTGCGGCGATAGCCGCGCGGTTCGCGAGGATGATGAAGATTCAAGGCACCATCGATAACGCGTACACTGATATCTCTGGACATTGGGCGGAGGCGGATATCAAATTCGCAACTTCAACGGGATGGTTCAACGGCTATCCAGGACAGACATTCAGGCCAGATCAACCGATAACAAGAGCAGAATTCATGACGCTTGTAAATAGGATGTTAGAACGCATACCGCAGTCACCAGACGATCTACTAGCGAATGATATGATTTCTTGGGTAGATAACGCAGCAATAGACGCATGGTATTACATTGCGGTTCAAGAGGCGACGAACTCACATGTCCCCGAAGATAAGAACGATGTTGTGCCAGGGCAAGCGTTTAAGTATGAGCACTGGGTCGAGATGGCAAAAACTCCCGACTGGGCCGCGCTTGAAAAAGAATGGGCGAACGGCGTGGTGGCAGCGGAAGGATAACAAAGATGGCGCGAGACGCATGGATTTCTTGAAATCACATTAGAAGAAAAAGCAGAGGCGCGGTAGACCCATGTTACCGCGCCCCTCGTTGTTTAGCAAATAAATGTAACCTGTTGCGGGACAAAAATAATAACGTTTTTTGAACACATTGACAGCATCCAATTTCTTATATATAATACGCTAGAGTTTTTATATATTTAGCGCTAAATATTGAGCCAATGTTGTTAATGTGTTGAACTACTGATGTCAACAGGATAGGCTCAACGAGTTCCATTTTATTGCGAAAGAGTGGTGATCAAAAAAATGTTGAAACTGATTGAATAACGAGTGAAAGAGGAGGCATGAAATATACTGGCGAAGTAACAGGAAGAGGATGTAACGCGAAACAACGACTGTTAACAAAAGGAAGAGTGAATTTTTTTGAAGAGCAAATATAGCAAAAGATCTATTACCCTTATAGTGACATTGGTTATGTTGATGTCGCTAGCATTACCAGTACGCCTGCGGGCTAACAGCTACGACCCAATTAACATGGACCTCAACGATCCAAATGACCCAATAGAGGATACTTGTTGGTTGCAACGTGGACAACCCGCGTATGTGCTCGATGAGATGAGGCCCATAATAGTAGGGACGCAGAAATTTGTTTACACAGACCCAAGTTATGATGAAAAGTATTTGATTACAGATGCGGAATACCCGGTTGCGTATGAGGATGAAATTATCCTATGGGTGAAATTTGTCCAGACCATGTGGAATGGGGATACGCAATCGAAGTATTACTACGTAATAGTGCATGGGCCTCCAAGTCCAGATGTTGTATATATGAAAAGCCTTGCAGGGGAAGAGATTAATCCGGAGTCGGGTAAAGGTACATTTGAAGATACATATAAGGCGACGATTTATGTTTCAGAAAGCAGGACTGATATTACCCGCAGTGATATTGTCAGATCCTCCACAAGTGGTGTAGGATATATATTTACAAGTGGGGACTTCCTATATTTTGCCCAAAATGTTGAACTAAAGATGGGAGAGAATCATGTATATATTGTGATACTGAACTCGGACGGATATATAGCAATATATTATGACATAACAGTAATTCGTGGGCCGGTAAAATATTTATTGACGTATTACGCAAATAATGGTACAAGCGCGAACAAAGAAGTAGAAGTATTTAAAGATGACAGATACGAGGTGGCTGGCAACAGTTTCACGCCGCCAACTGGGTATGCGTTTAGCGGCTGGAACACAGCGGCTGACGGCAACGGAGACGACTATGAACCTGGGGAAGAAATCACAATAAGAGGAGATGTCACACTGTATGCGCAATGGGCGCCAAACCAGCACACTGTGACGTACAAATCAAACGGAGGAATAGGAGACGACATACCGGTCAACGTGGCATATGATGAAGAGTACAAGGTAGCGAACAACAATTTTGCGCCGCCAACTGGGTACGCATTTAGCGGGTGGAATACAGCGGCCAACGGCAGCGGAAACGACTATGAACCTGGGGAAGAAATCACAATAAGAGGCGACGTCACACTGTATGCGCAATGGGCGCCACACTCGCATACTGTGACGTACAAAGCAAATGTAGGAACACAAGACGATATAGTAGACAACGTATTGTACAATGATGAATACAAAATAGAAGGCAATAAGTTCACAGCACCGAAATGGTATGAGTTTGCGAGCTGGAATACGGCAGCTGATGGCAGCGGAAACGACTATGAACCTGGGGAAAAAATCACAATAAGAGGCGACATCATACTGTATGCGCAGTGGAAGCCAATCTCCCCATTGAAACCTATAATTGAAACTGATAGGGGCGAGAGACTAGTTTACTTATTGTGGAAAAACGCAGGAGCGGGTGGCGCTGACAACTACAAGGTAACGTACTATGAAACTGAAGATATAGGAACATCTGTCACGATAAATTTATCTCTAGGAGATCTTACTTATTACGACGCGGAGACATCCTACTACATGTTCTTTGGGCCTGGGATGAAAACTGGCGTCGATTATTCGTTTGAAATCCAAGCGGTCGTCACTGCTACTGGAGCAACAAGCGATGTGGAATATGTGATTGAGTCGCCGACATATATGGGAGACCCAGGCGGGTTTAATACTGACCTTGTATCTGTCCAAGACGTTATTATTAACCCTCCGCCTGGAGGCTGGCCGTCCAATCATGGCAACACGCTAATTGATCCGTATGAGGTGACGATTTCGTTACCGCGTGTTATTGGTAGTGTAATAGTCCATCGCGACCACATTAGAGTTTCGGATAGCGCGTCATATACTGTTTATTCCGATTTCGGATTTACAAACAAAGTTGAGTTGGTTAATAGATTAGGTACGGGTATTACTTGGTTTAATGAAGTATATGTTTATCTCATGGTGACGTCAGCCAACAGGCAGTCGATCAAGTATTACAGGATCACAGTAATGTAGGGTAATTGGCGTAGGTTCGAATTAAACAGAATTTTTTAGGAGATGAAATATGTGAAGAATAGACTTGTCAAGAGGTGTGTTGTATTAGCAATGACGCTGGTCATGTTGATGACAATGGTATCCTCAGTACGCTTATTGGCTTTTGGCTACGATCCAATAAACATGGACCTTAACGACCCGAATGACCCAACAGAGGACACTTGCTGGCTACCAGACGACGTATTGTATTATGATCTCTATAATATGAGGCCTATAATAGATACGCCTGGAGTGGTAAAATACGTGTATACCGACAAAAGCTTTCACGAGGATTATCTGATAACGGACAATTTCTTTTTTGTGGGTTATAGAAATGAAGTAACACTATATGTGAAATTTGTCTGGGTCATGTGGAATGGCGATACGCAGTCGAAATACTACTTTGTCGTTGTACACGGCC
>JGI24702J35022_10000232_pt1 | contig 31663 bp, 27 predicted proteins | sample TergutTh196P4_FD_35022 | JGI IMG/M metagenome (IMG submission 35022) | reverse complement strand
TTTTTCACCTCACAAGATTAAACAGGTTTAGTCGTCACAGAGATATAACGGGAAACAGAAATATAACTGCAAATCCACCCTAATCCAATTCCAAATAAAATAAGTACCAAATAAAACTTAAATAAAACAAATATTTCATTTACGAGCGGCAGGAAAGGCATGCTTTCCTGAAAAATCCCCACCGCAGCCCCATATAAATAGATAAGTCCCATAACTGCTAAAATGCTGCCCAATCCGGAGAGAATGGTCCCCTGAAGTATAAATGGATAGGCGATGTATCCATGCGTAGCGCCAACAAGCGACATTATGGCTATTTCATCTATTTGCGAGTACAATGATATTCGTATTGTATTAAAAATTACAAGGGAAGTTATAAACAAAACTAAGAATAACATAGTTATTACCCCGCTATTGGTCATAGATGAAATTCTCTCTAATCTTTTTATAAAAGCTCCTGCGTAAACTATATATTCAACTTCCTGCATTGAATAAAGCGTCCTGGCTAAAATATCAATATTCGCGAAATTGTTAGCCCGGATTTGAATACTCCACGATAATGGGTTTTCTCCTATTAATCTCGTTGCATGTGACCTGTATCCTAAACGTTCTTCAAGGCTTTCCAGCGCTTGCTCGGGAGAAATAGTTTCAATGCTCGAAACCCAATCCAATTTACTGATTTTATCAACTAACGCCTCTATATCAACATTTTTATTTAAATAAGCCTGTAATACCAAGTCGCTTTCTAAATTCTGCATCAGATTTTTTACATTAATTGATGCTAAGGATATTATTCCAAGCAGCCAAAACATGGCGGCTGCCGTAAGAAGCGTCAGCAAACTTAAAACCCATTGGCGTCTTAGAAGACGAAATGTATTATTAAAAATGTAAACTATAGCATCCATTATTATTTTCCTATCCTGGCGTCACTGGATACATAGCCTGCTTCAAGTTCAATTACTCTGCAGTGATTGTCCCGAAGAGTGCTTAGATTATGTGTCGCCATAATAACCGTAATGCCGGAAGCGTTTATACTCCAAAACAAATTCATTATATCCTCAGTAGTTTTCGAATCAAGATTCCCCGTAGGTTCGTCTGCAAGTATAAGAGCAGGCGCTTTTACCAGAGCGCGGGCTATTGCGACGCGTTGTTGCTCTCCCCCGGAGAGCTGCGGTGGATAAAACGCCCTGCGGCGCCATATTCCAACCTGGTCTATCACTTTATTTGCGCGAGCTTTTACATAACGATATGGAATGCCCATAGCTTCCAGAGCAAAAGTCACGTTTTCATAAGCGGTAAGCCTTGGAATCAGTTTAAAATCCTGAGAAACGGTTCCAATATCTCTTCTGAAAAAAGGAATATCCGCCCTTTTAATTTTTCCAAGATCGTAATCACCGACTATAACTCTTCCGCGTGTTGGTATAGCTTCTCTTGTAATCAAACGAATCATTGTCGATTTTCCAGAGCCTGATTTTCCCATAATGTAGGCGAACTCNCCGGTATTTATGCTGAGNTTGACGTTATCCAANGCTACAATATCAGGCGTAAAAATTTTAGTTACAGATATAAAACTTATTTTCATAAACTTACCACTTTCTTAACATAGCGGCTAAAATTCGCAGTTACCGCGTCACTTACATTATCTATAGAAACACAAGCCAACTCCGGTTTTATAAGCGCATTTTCTTTGTTCCAAACGGGTATTCCCCATCGTTTTGCAAACCAGGTAACTTTTGGATCGTATCCGAATAGCATTTGTTTTAACCCAAACAGTAAAGAAATTAATGAAAAATGGAGCCTTATCCCTATTGCTTCTACAGATTTACTCCATAAATCGCACGCTTCATCCCAGGTTCGGATTAAAATGATATCACTAAAATCAATTTTATGCTTCTTTTGCGATGATCTGATGAACGATAAATCATCCGGAGACATTGCAACGCCTATAATCCGGGAATTACTGCTATTCAGATATTTACTAACAGAAGCAATAAACTCATCTGTTTCTTTCCAGGCTCTAAAATTTACTAATACATATGAGCCTTTGGATTTAAAATCAGGCTTTAAACTGAATACCAGATCGTCCCCAACCTCAGATTCAAGCCCTAACTCGTTTGAAACTTTTTTAGAGTATTCATCTCTCACTTCCAAAACTCTGCATTTTGAAAGAGCTGATTTAGTTAATAAACGACTCCATTTTCCGTAAAACGGGCCGATAGATTGACTCACCGCCCACGGAATTGCCCCCGCAACACTTGCCATTTCAATTATGCTCCAATAATAAAAACAAGAACGCAAGCTTGTAACATTTTGGAATATCCCTCCGCCTCCCAACAGAATAGTTTCGCTATCACGCAAAACACTCCAAACTTTAGGCAAATTCCATCTATTAACGTAACCAACTCCAAGTGTTGAGTAATAATCAGGCGAAGCTGTTAAAACTAATATTCTATCACGCGGTATACCAGATTTTTCAAGCTGGCTTATAGCAGATAAAGCAAGAAGTTCATCTCCTAAGTTTCCAAAACCGTAGTAACCAAGAAGAGTAACTATCCATTTCTTTTTCATCAGTCGAACACGCTTTTGAACCGATTATAGAGTGGCAACAGGCAATAATGCAAAACTGCCACTGAAATAATTCCGATTATAATTCCAACCCAAAGACCGTTTATCTGCCTTATGAGTATAAAAAATAAAGGCGTATGAAAATGGCAAAAACTATTGACTACTGAAGAAAACCCAACGACAACGCCCATTCGGAGCGCTTCCCTGTAATGAATCCACATTCCTTTTCTAATTACGTAAAAATATAAAATCAAACACGGAAAACCAACAAAGATCTCCTTATTTCTGGGTCTGGCAACGAGAGTCCTCTCAAAAAATTCGCGCATCCTTATCTCAATTCCGGGCACAACTCTGACATTGTCGCTTCTGAAAAGAATTATTCCGGCGCCTAATAAAAGTACGCCGACTAGTAAAAGCTCTCCCCACAATGGCGGTCGGGATAGCATATCGCGCACAGATTCCGGGTGAATGCGCCTGCGTAAATCATATAGAAGCACCAACACGGGCGGCAGTACGAGCGTCATCTTAACTCCTGAAAATGCCCTTATCCGAAGCATATATAAGGGCTCGCTGAATAGCGCGGCAATGGATAATCCCCCAATAATGGCAAAAACAAATCCCTTTAAAATTGAATAAACATTATTTCTTTCAGGCGCCATAGCGATAATTGAAGCTTCGGCGACAATTAAAACAGAAACAAGCGCGCCGACTAACGTCGAAACTCGTTGATAAAAAAACATCGCAGAAAGTAAAAAGAGCGCGCATAGTGCAAATACCGATATCATTTTAATACTGATAATACCTTCTTTATCAAAATAAAGACGCCCGTAAATACTGAATAGGGTATACAAAAACATCAGCCCGCACGCCAATATACCGAAAATTGAATTAATCCACCGCACACCGCTAAAAACGTTTTCGGTTTTCATTCCTTCAACCGTAAGTCCGCGAGCCGATAAGCCATCTTTTAATCTCTTAATTTCCTCTCCAAAGTCGTTAACAGGATCTTTCGACGTGCCGGATTGAGATGGGCGGAACATAAGCATACGAACGGATCTTTCCGTTGCGGCGCGAATCAGTCTTTCATACAATTCAAATCGGCTCAGGTTGCGGGATGTTATTTCTTCCGGAGTTACGCTATGCAGAGGGATAAGGTTCGGAAACAATAAACCGGATAATTGATTGGCCCCAAGTTGTCGTGAAAACTCAACCTGAGCCGCCGGAATGCCATTTGCCCTAAGAACTCCGGCAAGCATGGACATATCCGGGAACCCAAGGGCTGTATCCCCATAAGGCGCCACTACCGTTATACTTTTGAATTTTTCAAGAATTTTTGAGAGCATATCCAAAGCATTTTGAGTCGAGCCGTTAGGCGCTTGCGCAACACGCCAAAAAACGGGAAGCCCAAGTTTATTTGCAATATATAATCCTTCAATATCCGGAACTACTCCGAATTTTTCCATATCTTTGTTGGAAAAAGGCAGTAAAATTCCAGTGCCTTGAGATAATGGGATGCGTTTTGCAGCAAAACGTATTTCCAGCAACTCAAGCATATCTTCCGCATAAGGCAAATCTTCCGGGGTAACAATTAAAGAACCTTTCATACCCGATAATCTGGTTTCCTCAATGGACTCCGCAGTCCCATAAAACACAGGCAAACCTCCGGAAGTCAAAAGTTCGCCTGTTAGTTCGCTGACCATTAATCCCGTTATTCCGCAGTCTACAAGATATTTGAGAATATCCTCCGCGCTCGCACGATTGTTTTGAGCAAGCATGACGATATCTCTGTAATCAACGAAAATTCCCATATTCAAATTAACACGCTCTACCTGTACGCGAGGTCGTAAAGCCAGCAATGAAGCAACAATAATTATTGTAAATAATATAAGTGTAAATATTTTTTTCATGAATTCAATCACCCAGACTTAATTGCTATTATAATTGTATCCCAATTCTTTCAAACAGTCTACTTATTGTTTTATACTCCCCAAACCTTAATTTCCCAGTTACCGCTGCGTTCGGAACGTTCGTAGATTTTATCGTCCCATCCGCGCCCCTGACGCTCGTCGCACACGATAAGGTGAGTCTCCGTTGCGCCGCTCATTTCGGCATAACGCGCCGCCTGTTCCAGCCCATCGGACAGCACCCGGTCAGGGATTTGAGTCTTTTCCCGAATAGTCTTTAACTCCAACACTATTCGCTGTTCACTTTGGTCTCTCCTCGCGGTATTCTTNGGGTAACGCCATCGGACTAGAAGGTCTACTCGTCCACGCCCAAGCGCATATTCCCGCTCAACCAAACCGCCGCCGTTCACTATCCGCTGTAAAAATGCCTGCAGCAACAGCTGAAATCCGGCTTCTTTATAGTCAAATCGCTCCAGCCAACTCTCCGAATTTTCGCGGAAAAACAGTTGAAACTCGCGAAGAAGCTTGCTCATATCAAGCTTTCCCCCCTCCTCCACGTACCAAGGCTGCGCGTGTTGCCCAGCCATATTATCCTGCATGACGGAGGTTAGCTCACGAGGGATGATTTCTCTGTAAATGCCGTTCGATATTACAAGCGCCCTGCTCTGTTCCGCTCCTTCTCTGCGAATAAGGCCAAGGTCAATTACGTACTCTATGTCGTCCGGCGCGGGCTTGTTTATCCAGTTTGCTCCGGCAATGACCGCTTCCAATACGCTATGCACCCTCGGTTCTCTCAGCTTATCGGCAAGTTGATCCAAATGCGTTGCCCGCGACAGAATTAACTGCTCTGCTGCTTCCTCAATCATGTCAAGCGTTATTGAATTGTTCCGGTCACGTCCNTCCGGCATTTCCCACGTTACCTGATTAGCTAATGCGTTGACCAGCCAAGGTTGTCCGTGTGTCAGGCGCCAAACTACAGGGTAGATATTATCTTCAAAGATTTGCCCCGTCTCTTCCGTATGCTGAAGGTATAATTCTCTTATATCGCTCTCCATAAAATCCCCCAGGCGCAGAGATTTTGCCTTGATGTTGAAGCAGCTGCCTCCGGTTATAATATCTCCGCTTGATTGATGGATGCGATAATCCCGGATATCGCGCACCCCGCAAAGGATGACGGAAATAGGGGCTGTTTTGGGCCGGTTCGCGTAGCCGTCGCGCAACTGGCGCAGTACTGAGACCAGCATATCGCCAATCAGCGAGTCAATTTCGTCGATAAAAAGCACCAGATGTTTATCCAGCCCTTCGCAGAACATCTCCAACATTTTTTTTAACGCTACATGACCGCCGAATTTAGAAATAATTGGTAAAATCAGCTCTTCAGGATGCGGCATTCCGAGAAATATCTTCGTGGCGCTCGAAAAAGCGGACAGAATTGCTTTCATCCCCGCTTCAACATCATTGCGCGCTGTTTGCGCAGTTTCGACATTGACATAANCGCAGTGGTATATNCCTTCTTCNTTTATTTTCCTCACCATTGCCAGCAATGACGTTGTTTTTCCTGTCTGCCTTGGAGCGTGTAATATGAAGTAGCTACGTTTGTTTATCAGATTGGAAATCTCATCGTAATTTATACGCCGAAGCGGATCCATCGTATAATGTATGTCCGTTTGCGCTGGTCCTGCTATGTTAAAAAATCTGTCTATTCTAGGCGTGTACATTCTTTTCCTCACCATCTTTTGTCAGATAGTCTCCCAAATTTAACTGTTCACTATATTCTATCCCAATTTTTTCAAGCATCCTGCTTAACCTTTGCAAAGGTAGACCAACTACGTTAAAGTAATCTCCGTCAATGCGCTCAATAAAAAGCGAAGCATATCCCTGGATTGCGTATGCGCCAGCTTTTCCATGATATTCTCCCGTTGAAATATACGACTTAATATCATCTTCCGATAAATATCTAAACCAAACAGAAGTAGTCTCAGTTTCGGTTGTGATTTTGTCCCCATAAATTATTGTTAAGCCCGTTATGACTTTATGCTCGCGTCCGCTGAGCATATTCAGCATCAATCTGGCCTCGTCGGCGCCAGATGGCTTGCCGAATATTTCATTATCTATGACAACTAAAGTGTCCGCTGCAATAATAAGGTCTCCCGCAAATAGTTTGGAAGCGCTTTCAGCTTTTAATACTGAGAGCCTCCTGCAAACTGATTCCGGGGTTTCACTCTCCATGATTGTTTCGTCGACATTGGGGCTATATGTTTCAAAAATACAGCCTATTAGCGACAGCAGATCTTTTCTTCTTGGGCTTGCAGAAGCCAGAATTACCTTCAAATGGATTTACCTCATTTCATATCAAATCAAACGTATACTTTGTTGTTTTTGCGCACCTTGCTCAACGTAGGTCAATCTACGCTTTCGCGGCGGTGCGCAAAAGCCGCCGCGTCTACGTTTGATTTAGTATTGGATTCATTTTAAAACACTACACAAAATCATAATAAATGCCAAAGCAGATCAGTATACCGAAAAACATTTCCAAATGGATTTATTTTAAGACACTACACAAAATCATTATAAACGCCAAAGCAGAGCAGTATACCGAAAAACATTTAAAGCGGCCTTTGATGACAAAATTCCGCAATAGAACAAGCGAACAATACCCCAACGAGAAAGCAAGTAACGCTCCAAGCCACCAATAAGGAGGTAGAGTTACCCTTCCAATCTTAAACATTTCAAGAATCTCAAGCAAAGTGGCGCCTACAATTGCAGGTATTGAAATAAGAAAAGAAAAACGGAAAGCTTCTTCGCTTGACAAGCCGGCTAAACGCCCCATGAAAATAGTAGAGCCGGAACGTGATATTCCGGGCATTACCGCTATTCCCTGGACGAACCCCACCAACAGGCCGGTCGTCAAAGAAACCTTACGTTCCCGCGTTTTAATATTTCCTATGTACCATAATAACAAAGATGTGCAAAAAAGTCCCAAAGCTATGATAACTAGCGAATCCATAGCTTTTTCCACCGTGCTTTTCAGCGGTATGGCAATCAGGGCTGTAACAACAGTTCCGAACAACACCGTCCAACCGTAACTCCATCCTGTACTCTTCCGGTATTCTGCCTTTCTGAATCCGAGTGTCCACTCTATAATAAATGTAATAATGTCTTTTCTGAAATATAAAAGCAGAGCGAAAAGTGTTGCCATATGTAATACTATGTCATATCCAAGCATATTCTGATAGTCAAATATCACTTGAAAAAAGGAGAGATGAGCGGAACTACTAACCGGAAGAAATTCAGTTAAACCCTGTAATGCTCCTAAAAATACTATCTTAAAGTCAAACATAAAAAGCAACTCCTTCAGTTATTCTACAAAACTTATAATTGGCAGAATCAGGGGTTTTGTTTGGCTATTCTTGCGAATATGTTCCCGTATGCACATTTTAACACGTTTATATACGGAATTAACGTCAAAATCATGTTTTTTATGTAACTCTTTAAATAACTTTTCTAAAAGCATTATCCCCTCTTCAATAAAATCATCAAGTTCTTCTGTAAGCAAAAAACCTCTGGTAACGATAGAAGGTTTTGTGATAAGAACCCATTTCCTGTTTAATGTAGCTGTAACTATTACAATTCCCTCTTCCCCAAGCTCTAATCTCTCTTTAATAACGGAAGGCGAAACCTGGTCAAAAGAATTACTATTGATCATAACTGAGCCGGAGACAACTTTAGCTTTCTTTTGNGCTTTTCCNCTCTTATCAAAAGCCAGTACGTCACCATTTTGAAGAATGAAGATATTTTTGTTCGTGATGCCGGTTTCGGACGCCAGTTTTGCATGTCTGAACAAATGGCGGGATTCACCATGTATCGGAACAAAGTATTTTGGCTTTATTATATTCAGTAAAATTTTCAATTCCTCTGCTGACGCATGACCTGAGACATGAACATTGTCATGCTTTTCATATATAACTTCGCATCCGATATCAAAAAGCCTGTTGATTGTGTTATTAACTAATTTTTCATTGCCTGGGATGGCTGAAGCCAATAGTAATACAACATCATGATCACTCAACCTGATTGATTTGTGCTCGTCCCTGCTCATCATGACCAAACCTGAAAATGGTTCTCCCTGGCTGCCTGTTGTCATTACAACAAGCTGATTATCCGGAGTTTTATCTATTTCTTCGGCTGGTATTATCGTTCGCTTATCTATATCAAGGTATCCTAAAGAAGCGGCTAGCTCCGTGTTTCGCAACATGCTGCGTCCAAGAAATACGACTTTACGATTAAAATGAGCCGCCGTGTTGATTACCTGCTGCACTCTGTGTAAATTACTTGCAAAAGCTGATATTATTATTCTTCTGGACCTATATAATCTGAATATTCTTTCCAACGTGCCTCCTATTACGCTTTCAGAGGGAGTTACCCCAGCTTTTTCTGCATTTGTGGAGTCCGATAGTAACAACAAAACCCCCTTTTTCCCCTCTTCCGCAAATCCGGCATAATCAGTGAGTCTGTTATCTATCGGAGTGGAATCAAATTTAAAATCTCCGGAATGCAATATCCGGCCAATCGGCGTTTCAATTGCAATTCCAACGCCATCCGGAATTGAGTGTGTTACTGACATTAAACGAATTTTGAAAGGTCCTATTTCTACATAATTACCCGCATGGATTTCGTGTAAAATTGGTTTATAATTTGGCAATTCATCATTGAATTTTTGAGAAATCATTCCGAGCGTCAATGATGTTCCATAAAGCGGAACATTTAGCCTGGGCAGGATATAAATTAAGGCGCCTATATGATCTTCGTGACCATGAGTAAGAATTACGCCTAATATTTTTTCGCGGTTTTTTTCTAAGTAGGTTATGTCAGGTACTATGAAATCAATTCCAGGCATACTTTGGTCAGCAAATTTAAGTCCTGCGTCTATAACAATAATGTTATCATCATACTCTATTACATACATATTTTTACCGATTTCACCAACACCGCCAAGAGGTATAAAATGAAGTTCATTTTCTTTACGGATTTTTTTTCGTGATACAATTTTCTTTGAAGTTATCATGGTTGCTCCTCAATATATGATAGAATACCCCTCGTTAGGAAATGCTAAAGGAGTGTATATTATGCAAAATAAAATAATAGAAAACTCAGCTACAATGACCAGAAACGGGTATGAGCGTCTTAAAGCTGAATTAATAGAGCTAAGAACTACCCGGAGAGCAGAGATTTCTAAACAATTGGAGGAAGCTCGTTCATTTGGCGATTTGAGCGAAAATGCGGAATACGCTGCGGCAAAAGATGAACAGGCAAAAATTGAAGCAAGAATATCACAATTGGAAATACAGCTTGCGAGAGCAAAGATAGTTGATGCAACTAATCTTGATACGAGCAAAGTTGTACTTGGCGTAACTGTGACATTTGAGGACGTTTCACCAAAATCTCCTATACAACATTCAATTTTTACATATGCCATAGTTGGTTCGGAAGAAGCCGACCCCAGGAACAACAGGATATCATCACACAGTCCGATAGGGCAATCCTTACTTGGACGAGGAGTTGGTGAAAAGGTCGATGTTAAAACGCCTCGTGGCGTCAGAAGACTTAAAATAATTGACATTTCAGCAACGGAGTAAGGCTGTACAAAACCCATAACGACATTTAACGTAACCACAGTATACTGTTGAGATTCGTGGAATCAGCGCAACACATTCCACGAAGTTTATTATTTTGTGCGCTCGTTGCGCCGTGCATTGGGTATGACGTGTGTTTATTACAGCCCCCAAATTACATTTTGGCATATTTGTATGTACAACAATTATTTTTTACCAGAATTCTGTGATACGGGTGAAACAAAAGGATCGTAAATCTCTTTGTTTTTCAATTCTACTCCCGTACCTGTAAAGCCAATACTGAAATATACTTTATTCTCTCCTCCAAAATTACGATCGTTTCTGTATGTTAGCTCCCATAACATACAATCGTTCAAATAGCGCAACGTATAATTCATTTCCTCAAGAAATGAAGACTTAAGATCATAACCGCCAAGGATACTAAGTGATAAATACTTTCCAAACGGAATTTCCAGCATCTGATAAATTATTTCATTTTCAAATTCCTGGTCCCAACTCATAGTAGTTTCTCCGGAAACCCAATTCCTGGCGTACGCAGTTCCAAGTTTCAAATCTCCAAGATTATATCGCAATCCAAAAATTGCGCTTATGACGTCCTGCCTCTTATCCTCTTCGTAAAGCATAGAAGCCGCGTTAAGGATCACGAATGGGGTAACTTGTTCAATTTGCGTTTCATAATAAGTTTCGGCTGCAATTTTGAAACGGTTTCTCCATGGCTCAGTTTCCTCAATTCCGCTGTCTAAAACAGTTGAAGCCCTATATTTCCCCCACATTGCCGAAACGCGGTACCAACCGCCGCCTTCCTGGAGCCAGGGAGATCCAACTGTAATTTCCGGTTCAGAATCCAGCTGCCCTCTGTATTGATAATCAGCATTTTTTTGAATTTCGAGATATTGGTTTCTTCTCCAGTTCAATTGAACAAACCAATAAGGTTGGTCATATCTAAAGGATAATTCAGGCCGGTATTTTCTATCTTCCCACATTCTGTCCCAGGAATAGTCCAATTCGCCCCAAAATGTAAAGTCTTTTCCTATCCTTTGCTCTAAAGCTACATTCCACTCAAAACCTATATCGCCCCAATATAATAAGCCAAAGTTTATACTGCCTGTTTCCCACGCTATAGGACCTGAAAAACCAATTCCAGTCCCTTTGGAACTCTGATATGCGATATTTGGGAAAATAGCCGTTTCAACGCTTCTTTGCCTGTTTACGTTTATTATATAATCAAAAGGATATGTAAAAATGTACTTCTCACCAAGATATAAACGAGGTCTTTTTACGACTATCTTGTGCTGCGGAGTAAAAATAAACCTTTTAGCTTCCAGGCGATAATGCGGATGCTCAAGATTGCATGTAGTTATGGAAACATTATCCCATTTAATAACATAATCCCCATCAAAGCTGCTTTTGCTGCTTATAAGTTTTCTATCCACCGCCAAATCATAAGGTATTGCTTCAAGATTCTCTCCCTTGATAAAAACCGCCTTACCATTAACTATTACTGTGCTTTTTGCCCCTGTCAGAACCCCTTCGGAAGTATTAATATCGTAAAGCAACTGATCACCGGTAAGCGCTTGCCTGCCGTTACTCAATACTACTCCTTTATCAGGAATTGATGAAGCGACAACTTTTCCGGCTTCATCATCATAATCAATCCGTTCAGCTAAAATTCTAACGTCTCCATACGATAGCAAGGCGTTGCCCTCCGCTGTAGCAGTGCCGGTGATATCATCATACGTTATTTTATCAGCATCTAATTCGACTGTTCTTTCTCCAGCTTCTGAAGTATTAAAAAGGAAAAGAATATTCATAAATATAATGACAAATAAAACAATTATCTTGTGTCGTAGCTTGAAAAGTTCCAAACAATTTCTCCTCCTTCAATAGTAAGTAAATTACCGGCTTCAATATTAGCTCTATCGGCTGACATACTGCCGAATTCTCCGTTTACTGCAGCTCCTTTTGAAAGTACTACGTAATCACCGCTTTTTTCCCATGAAGCTTCAGGCGCATATATTTCGTAAGCACGACCATCTACAACCAAATGACCTGAAATATCATTAAGTGTAGCCGTTTCAGAGCTTTCTATATATTCTCCATTGTATCCGGTAATTTCCCAGGCGTCACCATTTGGAAACTCCCTGAAAATATCAATGGATACTATTTTCACAACTTCTTTTTGCCTTTCAAGGCTTGGAATACTGATTTTCCAAAGAGATCCAAACATATCGCGTTCAAATTTAATATTTTCTATCCTGATTTCTGGGGCGTTATTTAAACCAAGTTTAGCTGTTTCTATATTCAATTTTACATCATGCATTAAATAAATTATTATCATTATTACAAATGATATTGTAACTCCCCATATAAGGATCTTATTTATTTTTTTTATATATGTTTTACCAGACAATTAACCATTCCTTACCTATTCTAACAACTCCCAAAGTCCTGTTTATCAGAGTTCTCATTACCAACAACCTTTTTGTCGTTGTTACTCTTGCCCTTTCTTCCCCAACCCAGTCTATTTTATACCCGCTAAGTAATCCTCTTCTGAAATCAGCCGATTTTCTAACCTCTTTTTCAAAAGATGCTAACGAATACATTTTACGTGTTTCTGCTGAAAGCATATCATACATAGCCGGAATATCATTCGCTATCCAGGAATTTATAAAATTTTGCAGCGCCTTTTCCTTGGAGATATACAAATTATTACTATCTTGTTTAATTTGATTATCAATCACATTGTCGATAGAAGCAGGCGAGTCTTCAATTTTGAAATTGTCTTCTATTACTATAGGAATAACTTCTAAATCTTCTTCCTTTTTAATCTCTTCCCTGGCCGGAGGTCGTATTGGCGGCATATCTATAACAATAAGGTCTTCTTGCCTTGGGTTGGAAGCAATAATTGGAGGACTTTCATAAACTACATTCCTATCTTGATTCTGGAATGAAAAAATCCTTTCATCAAATACTCCTGTCCCTCGCAACGACAAAGTAAAATTCTTATTTGATTGCTTTTTAAAAAACACCAGCCCTTGAACCATTCCTGAAATTGGATTATCAAACACCCTTTCGTAGCTTATCGGTTTGAATCTGTCTCCATCGGAATTTATTAAAGATATATTATCTCCAAATGGTCTGAACTCAAGCGGATTTTGCCCGAAAGCATATATTGAAACAAGAAACGGCTCAGCTTCATCCAAACGAAGTTCTGATATAAAAGCTTTACTATACTCATCTTTTTGTTTCTCATTAAAGCCGGCTCTCATTGCTTCCGTATCGACCCATGGACCAATAATTTCATCTGAATAGTGCACTATCCAAATGAAGCAATCCTTGCCCCAATGAAATGACGTCCAATTTTCAAGAGAGGTAACAACGTCTTCAATCGGGGAAGCCCATGCAAACGCCGAAAAAAAGAACGCGAGTATAAATATAATACTGCAAAATCTTTTTAAACAGTGACGACTTGATTTAATTTTCATCGCCAAATTTTACATAAAACTTTAAGGATTATCAAGGATGATTATTTCATCCGAATCATCGGCGTCAACTCTATCGCTCTGATCAGCATTTCTATTTAAGCTTGCCGGAATAGGAAATACCGACATTCTGGCGCCTTCAGCCTGCTGAACGTAAAACTGGGTTTCCGCGTTAACATCCAGACTGTCCCCTCTTATAAGCAATCCTGTCGCCAGCCCTAATGGACCCAACAAAGCAGCGCCAATCATACTTGACCCAACTGCCGCCACTATATTTTTTTCTCCGGTTCCGCCAAGTTTTTTATCATCTGCAAGTTTTACTTTAGGTTCTTCCGGCCCAAGTATTTGAAGGTATTTAAACTCAAGTCGCACTTCACCAGCCCTGCCAAAAGCTCCCGGTCTTGTAACGCTTGCTATTTCGGACACTATACGGCTCCCTCTAGGCGCTATAAGGAAATTATCTATTATAAAATCTTCCATAAGCTCAATTTTAACACTATCACCTTTTCTGGATTTGCCGGGACCTATGTCTTCAAGAATTTTTGCCCTTATAACTTTGTCGCTGGAAACTTCAATTTCGGTTTGAGTGACAATATCTGTAAAAAGCAACGATAAAATACGTTCTACACGCATTGCAATTGGTCGCCCTTCCTGAATCGCGTCGTCTAATTCCTGCTCAAGTTTCTGCAAACGTCCTAGCGCAGGTAGAAAAGGCTGAATTGATTGAGAAACTGCCCATTCGGCCACTCCCAATTTAAATAACAACGATGGCTGATCTGCATTGCCGGTTTTAATAAAACTAACCAATTGCATTTGTCTTTCAGATAAAGTACCCGGAAGGCTTCTTCCAAAAAGAACTCTCTCTAATTCGTTTAGTCTGTCTATTAAACCTCCGCGTCTGCTTTCTCCATATATAATAATTTCAGCCTGATCCATTTGTGCAATAGTAGAGCCTGTATCCTCCGCAGAATATGCTGATGAAACCAAAACAAACTGAATAAAAATCAATAACAATATTATTTTTACTTTCATATTATAGTTCTCCTTTTTTTCTTTTAATAGTTGCCTCAATAAAACTGATAAATAGCGGGTGAGCTCTGATTGGTCTCGATTTCAATTCAGGATGAAACTGCACTCCAAGAGACCAGGGATGATTCTTGATTTCTATTATCTCTATTAAATTTCTTTCGGAGCATTCCCCTGATACTACCATTCCCGCTTCTTCAAGGCGATTACGATAATCATTATTAATTTCATAACGATGCCGGTGTCTTTCGCTGATATGTTCAGTGCGATACGCGTCAAAAGCAATAGTGTCCCGGAATACATCACAACCCCAGGCGCCCAGTCTCATCGTAGCGCCCAATTTGTCTATTCCAGCCTGTTCTTTCATATAATGAACCACAGGGTTAATGGAAGCAGGCTCTATTTCAGAACTGTTAGCGCCGGCTAAATTACAAACATTCCGGGCATATTCTATAACCATCACCTGCATTCCCAAACAAATCCCAAATATAGGGATAAGGTTTTCCCTTGCATATTTAACGGCATTTATTTTTCCATTAACGCCTCTTTCTCCAAAACCTCCCGGAATAATTACCCCATCAACTGACGATAATATGTTGTGTATATCATGAATCTCCAGATTTTCCGATTCTATTGCTTCTACTTTAATCCGCACGTTACAATGTACCCCCGCGTGATACAGAGCCTCAACTACGCTCAAGTACGCATCTTTATGGTTAATATATTTCCCGACAAGAGCAATTTTAACTTCTTCAGGAGCAGTTGTAAATCTTTCTATTACCAGTTTCCAATCCTTTAAATCCGGTTCTTTTTCTTTTTTTAAGGACAACAACTTCATGACAAGAATATCTAATTTTTGTTCATAAAGACTAATCGGAATAGAATATATTGTGTTCTGATCCAGAGATTCTATGATTGCTTCTTTTGGAACCGTGCAAAAAAGCGCTAATTTATCGCGCATGCCTTCATCCATAGAAAAATGTGACCTGCATACTATTATATGAGGTAAAATCCCTATCCTCCTAAGTTCTTGAACGCTATGCTGAGTGGGTTTTGTTTTCAGTTCTTTAGCTGCATCAAGCCACGGAATTAAAGTGACATGGCAATAAAGGACATTTTCACGACCGACTCTGTTAGACATTTGGCGTATAGCTTCAAGATAAGGTAACCCTTCTATATCTCCGACCGTGCCGCCTATTTCCGCTATTACAATATCTTTACTCTCTCCGCTCTGTATAATACATTCCTGTATCTCATTAGTAATATGCGGAATTACTTGAACAGTATCTCCAAGATATGCGCCTTCACGCTCTTTAGCTATTACTGCTGAATATATTTTCCCCGTAGTTATACTGTTATTTTTAGATAAAGACTCATCAATAAACCTTTCATAATGCCCCAAGTCCAGATCAGTTTCCGCTCCATCATCCGTAACAAATATCTCTCCATGCTGGAATGGATTCATTGTTCCGGCATCAACGTTCAAATACGGATCCAGTTTAATTATAGAAACATTGTAACCGCGCTTTTTTAACAAAGTCCCGAGAGAAGCTGCTACAATCCCTTTTCCAAGTGAGGAAACAACTCCGCCTGTAATAAAAACATACTTGACCATATAGCCCTCCAAAAAAAAGAGCAACAACAAAAGTTCCAGAATCATCCGCTACATATTGTGATGAAGCCGTTTACACAAATTGTAAGGACATCCCCGCCCACTTTTATTATAGCCCCAACAATAATATTCCAATTAAAAGTCATTTCTGGAGGAGCAAAATAACGCCTGCCTGCCTCCTTGTTCTGTATACCTGCTTACGGCAAGTTGTATAAAATATATCGCTTGCGCGCTCCTCCGAAGCCGCTTTGTCCCAACGTAGAAATGTACGTCTATCTTAAGTATTGTAAAGGGTTAACTGGGCGATTTCCCTGGCGTAACTCGAAATGGACATGCGGTCCCGTAGCGCGCCCTGTAGATCCAACCCGACCAATAACTTCACCCGCAGAAACATATTGCCCTTTATTTACTGAAATGGATGAGCAATGTCCATACAATGTAGAGTATCCATTTGAATGCTGAACGACAACAACTTTACCATATCCGCTCATCCAGCCGGCATATGCCACTTGTCCGCCGTTACTTGCCTTAATTGGCGTGCCGCGCGCAGCTCTTATATCAAGGGCAGAATGGAAATCATTCCTGCGTGTAATCGGATGACGCCTCCAACCAAACGGGCTCGATATCTTGCCGGCAACCGGCCATCTGAAACTGCCGAAACTGCTATCTTTTACGTTACTTTTACCTGATTTAGAACTCTGATTACGAGTGTTTGTTTTGCCTGCCGTTTTATTGCTCTTCTCTTCTTTTGGGCTGGCAGCCTCTATGCGGGCGCCCGGAATAAACAATTCTGATCCTGGTTTAAGAGACGACAATTCCAACGTAGGATTTACATTTTTAATCCTGTCAACCTGCACTTTATATAAAGCAGCTATTTTTTCAACAGTATCTCCTGACTTTATCTTATAAAAAATGCCATCCTGGTTTGGAATACGTAAAACTACTTTTGGATGTAAAACATTGCCAATAGTATTGCATCCTATTAGCGTATCAACCTCTACGTTCATAGAATTTGCTATAGACCATAAACTATCTCCTTCTTGAACAGTATAATTCTTTATTTCAAGTGGGATAATCGCCTCTTTTAAAGCTGCTACCCGCGCTTTTCTTATTCTTACCTCTTCAAGGGTCTCCTCAATGAATTCCTCATGCAATGGCACTAATAATATTTGTTTTTCCTTAAGTTGGTTCGGGTTCTTTAATTCGTTTGCGCGCACTATGTCTTGAATTGATATGCCGTTAAACTTCATTGATATATCCGACAATGTTTCTTTTTGCTGTACCACATATTCTTTCCAGAAATTAGTTCTCTCAAGCAGTAACAAATCATCATTAGGCACTTCTATATCAGAAATAGTCATATCGTTTGGAAGAACAGACCAATCATCAGAAGTGCTCAGTTCAATTGAACTGAACAAATCGTCATCAGGCAATAAAGCATCCAGTTCAATAAGATACGGGATTTCAAGGGTTTTATCTTCATCTTCCTGATTAGCGTAAGCTTTTGTTATTGAAAGAAAAGAACTCATAAGTGTTACAGGAGATACATCTGAAAATTCTACTGCAATAAACCCGGAATATAATGAATCTGTATCGTCTAATTCATCTTCATGGAATACTGAACGTCCTTCTGCATATATTAACAAGGATACAGAAATAAAGAACATGCATAAAATTACCACATAAAAGCTGGAACGATTCGGTTTATTATATCTCAAACAAACATCCCCTCCCATTGACACGGAGTAATTATATCATAAAGTAAAACACGAGTATTGTCTACGAAGGCGGCATCTTTATTGATGCTATAAAGTCTTCATTGTTCTGAGTTTGTCTTAGTCTGTCAAGAACTAAATTGAGCGCCCCCGATTCGTCAACACTAACAATTCTTTTCCTTATCATCCATATTCTTGCAAGATTATTTTCCGGGATCAAAAGTTCTTCACGTCTTGTCCCCGACTTTGTAATATCTATAGCAGGAAATGTTCTTTGTTCTGCAAGTTTACGCGAAAGATGAAGTTCCATATTTCCTGTCCCTTTAAATTCCTCGTATATTATATCATCCATCCGGCTGCCGGTTTCCACCAAAGAAGTGCCAATAATCGTGAGACTTCCGCCTTCATCAAAGTTTCTGGCGGCGCCAAAAAATTTTTTGGGAAAATAAAGTGCGGCCGTATCCAATCCTCCCGAAAGTGTCCGGCCAGACGGAGGAACTGTCATGTTAGAAGCTCTTGCAAGCCTTGTAATAGAATCCAAAAGTATAACTACATCTTTTTTTGACTCCGCCAGACGCTTCGCTTTCTCCAATGCAAGATTAGCAACCCTGATATGCTCCTCGGCAGGTCTGTCAAAAGTAGAAGCTATTATTTCCGCGTCTACAGAGCGCGACATGTCCGTAACTTCTTCCGGTCTTTCATCAATTAAAAGCACCATCAATATAGCGTCTGTATGGTTGACTGAAATTGCATTGGCTATGCGCTTTAATATGGTTGTTTTACCGGCTTTAGGCGGCGAAACAATAAGAGCTCTCTGTCCAAAGCCAATTGGAGAGAACATATCCATTAATCTCATTGCTGTTTCTTCAGAATTAGTTTCTAACTTTATTGGAATATTTGGAAATATTGGGGTTAGTGCGCTAAAAAGAGGTCGCTTACGAGATGAATCCGGATCTGAAAAATTTACTGTGTCAACCCGAAGAAGCGCGGAATAGTGTTCCTGCTCCCTTGGCTGGCGAATCAGTCCAAAAACAACGTCCCCATTACGAAGTAAAAAACGCCTGATTTGAGAAACTGATAAATAAACATCATTATCGCTTGGCAGTAGTCCGTTTGGGCGTAAAAAACCAAATCCTTCCGGCAAAATTTCAAGAGTCCCTCCACCAAAACGATAACCCAAACTTTCCGCTTGTTCTTTTAAAATAATTAATATCAAATCATTTTTCGCTTTGCGTGAGGTTAATTGAGAACTAATCCCGATTTCTTTAGCTATTTTCCGGAGATCAGTCATGAGTTGTGATGTGAGGAAACTATATGAGTATCTGTTGTCCATTTTGGTCATTAATAAAATCCCCCTAAATTAAAGCATTACACATTTCATTTCCACCCATCTAGAATATATTAAACACATATTCCGGAATCACCGCTTTATCGCCCTGCATAATTTTTAATGAATAAGCGCCTCTGGGCAATAAAGAACCATCCTCTTTCAACAAACAAAAAACCCTGTAACCCGAAGTTTCATCAAGTTTATAAACGTCGCTTCTTATTTCTTTATCTCCATAGTACCAACGCAACGTAATACTATCCCCAACTTGAGCTTTTTCGAAGTCAAAAAATACGAACATTTGACGGGTACCATAGGAAAAACGGGAAATCGTGCCGGTCAAACGGGATTTATTCTCTATTTCATCACTTAATACTACGTTTTGAATAATTATTGTGTCGCTTGGTATATTTATATAATAGTAAACAAGTAAAACTGAAATAAACAACAGTGTAAAAGTACAAATTATAGCTACAGCAAAAAAAGAATACTTCTTATAAGACATTAATGCAAATCCCCCGGTTGACGAATCTTTTGATTGCATATAAATAGTTGGAAATACATGGAAAAATCTTATACGCTCAGTTTTTCAACTAAACCCATTAGTTCCGTGTTAAGTTCCTTATGCTCTGTCCAAGCTCGCTCAAGCGGAGATAAAACTAATCTGTTATTAATGTTCCCGACCATGAATCCCGATTTCCCCAGGAAAAGGCATTCAGCGGCATATGCTCCAAATCTTGAAGCCAGAATAGTATCCTTTGCTGTAGGCGTCCCTCCGCGTTGGATATATCCAAGAACCGTCACGCGGGATTCATAGCCTCCGGTATCACTGAGTTTCGAGCGCATTTCCGCCGCTGACATAACTCCTTCGGCAAGAATTATCAGAGTATGGCTCTTTTTGTTTCTATGAGAGTAATTAAGGTGCTCACACAAACGCCCAATACTCAAAGGCAGCTCGGGAACCACTACATATTCCGCTCCTGAGGCAACAGCAACTTCCAACGCCACGAATCCAGCGTTACGCCCCATAACTTCAACGATGAAAAGTCTGTCATGGCTGCTTGCAGTATCGCGTAGCCTAATAACGGCTTCTAAAGCCGTATTAACAGCAGTATCAAAACCAATGCTTTCGTCAGTCCCTGAAATATCATTGTCAATAGTACCCGGGATCCCAATAACAGGAAATCCCAAAGAGTCAAGCTCTTTTGCGCCTCTATAAGATCCCTCTCCTCCAATTACCACAAGTCCTTCAATTCCCGCTTCCGTCATTTTATCAATAGCTTGCTGCCTGCCTTCTTTTTCCATGAACCTTGGGCTTCTCGCGGTCCTGAGAATTGTGCCTCCGCGATGTATTATCCCTCCAACCGCAGCTCTGTCCAATAATATGAAATCACCGTCTATGAGACCTTCATAGCCTCGCATAACTCCAAAACACTCTTTCCCATTGTAAAGAGTAGTACGAGCAACTGCTCTTACTGCTGCATTCATGCCTGGAGCATCTCCTCCGCTTGTCAATACGGCTATACGTTTCATTCATTTACCCTCTTTTAGTATTTTTGAGCGAATATATCCAACAAAGTATAAGCTTCCGCAAATTATTACCAAGTCATTATCTTTCATTGCAGCGTCAATTGCTTCCAAAGGATTTTTAAAACACGAAACCCCTACCCAATCAAATTTTCCTGCTATGGCNTCTAAATNATNGATTGTGGCGCTTCTTTCATTATTTGGAACTTCTGTAAGGTATATCGGCGCACGTAATTTATTTATGTGAGACAANCAGCCGGGTAAATCTTTATCCTTCATAGCGGCATATATTATAGCTTTTTTAAAGCTAAACCCGAAAATTTTTGCTACGCTCCCGACAAATTTAGAGACGCCGTCTTCGTTGTGCCCACCGTCCATAAGAATATATTTACTGCCCGAATCGTATGGAATAAGTTCCATCCTGCCAATCCAAACCGCTTTATTGAGCCCGTCTCTAATTGAGCTTTCATTAACTTCCGGTAGTCTGGCAGAAGCAATAAGAGCCGCAACTACAGCAAGGGCGCTGTTATAAATTTGAAACTCGCCTATAAGACTGGTTTTAAGCTCTTTGAATTGATATTGCTTCCAGGCCATGTCATAACAGTTTCCATTAATTGAGATGCTATTCACTTTAAAGCGCGCATCCCGCATTAAGATATTACCTTGAAAATGCTTGTACAATGATTCGTTATCACCAAGATAAACAGCATTTTGAGGGTCGCGCACTACAGAAAACTTCTCAAACGCAATTTTTTCTATTGTATCTCCAAGGTATTCGGTATGATCCATTGAAATAGATGCAATAACGGAAACTATAACATCGCCCAGTGTATTGGTAGCGTCTAATCTGCCTCCTAATCCCGCCTCAATTACCGCTGCGTCAACTTCATGCTTTTCAATAAGCTTAAAAGCTACTGCGGTTAAAACTTCAAAATATGAAGGTGGATCGTTTAATAAATAACTATCATTCCGGATAACTTCAACTACTTGCGTTGCGCAATCAAGCCATTCCTCCTCGCAAAGAGGACTTCCGTTTATAAGTAATCTTTCTTCAGGACTCATTAAATGAGGGCTTGTATAAAGAGCCGTCTTATAGCCGGATTTGACAAGTATCGAATTTGTAAATGCCGCTGTCGATCCTTTACCATTTGTTCCTACAACATGAATGGCAGGAAATTTATCCTGAGGATTTCCCAGGATTTTTAAAAGCTTTTCAACTCGCTCAAGCCCAGGTCTTATACCCGGACTTGAGTTTTCTGTTATAAGCCTCTCAAATTCAGTAAAAGAATTGTTTTGCATTAAATTCACGCGCGTTTAAGGTTTTCTATATTTCTTTTTATCCGCGATATCCGGGCTTCCGCTTCCAAACTTCTCGCTCTTTCCTGTTCCACAACTTCAACCGGAGCGCGTTTGATAAAACTTTCATTGCCAAGTTTAGCAAGGTTCACCGAAAGATTCTTTTGAAGTTCACCCATATCTTTTTCCAGACGCACAATCTCTGAACCAATATCAAGAATATCGCCAACGAAGAGATTTATTTCGGCAAATGCCATAACTACAGATAAACATCCATTCGTTTTCTTTTCGTCCAGGTCGCGTTTTATAAATTCTATATCCTTTACTTTACATAGCATAATTATTTGAGACAAATTTGAAGCCAGAATATCAGCATATTCATTATTTTCGGTTTGAATATATACAATGTTTACCTGCTGCTGCGGAGTCAATCCGGCTTCTGCCCTAAGGTTCCTTATTGCTCTGACAGTTTCCTGAAAGTACATCATTTCATTCTTTGAACTATAGAAGCGCATTTTTTCATCAACCGCAGGCCATTCGGATATTACAATTGATTTTCCGCCCCTGCTTTCCCCATATCCAAAAGCGTCCCAAAGCTCCTCGGTTATAAATGGAATAAATGGATGCAACAAAAGCAGCGCACTATGAAAAACATATTCGAGAACAGCTTGAGAAGCTTGCGCGCGTACATCCCCTTCATCTCCGTGAAGTGACGGTTTTGCCATTTCAAGATACCAGTCGCATATATCTCCCCATACAAAATCATAAAGTAACCGGGCTGCTTCCCCAATATTATATTCGTCAATCAGCTTTGTTGTATTTTCTATTACATTCTGCGTCCTGTCAAGTATCCAACGGTCATGTAAATAAAGATCTGTTATTATTATTTCTTTTTTATCGTCGTCAAGATTTAAGAGCGCGAAGCGGGCGGCATTCCATAGCTTATTCATGAAGAAACGAAATGTCTCTATCTTTGAACTGCTTAAAAGAATGTCCCTGCCTTGGGTTGAGAGCGCTGCAAGCGCCATCCTGAGCCCATCGGCGCCATATTTATCTATCATATCAAGCGGGTCGATTGCATTTCCGGTTGATTTACTCATTTTGCGGCCCTTTTCGTCGCGGATAAGCGAATGGATATACACATCCTTAAAAGGTTCTTCATCCATGAACTCCAAACCCATCATTATCATTCTCGCAACCCAAAAGAAAATAATATCGAAACCGGTGACCATTAAAGACGTGGGGTAATAGTATCTCAGGTCCGGAGTATCTTCCGGCCACCCCATTGTTGAAAAAGGCCATAGGGCGCTGCTGAACCATGTATCCAGTACATCTTCGTCCTGAACTATATTAACGCTCCCACATTTTTCACATACGGCAGGGTCATTTTCGCAAACTGAGATATGTCCACATTCATCGCAATACCAGGCGGGAATTCGGTGTCCCCACCAAAGTTGTCTGGATATGCACCAATCGCGGATATTTTCCATCCATTGGAAATAAGTCTTTTCCCACTGCTCCGGGAACCACTTTATGAGCCCGTCCTTAACAGCTTTTATTCCTCTGTCGGCAAGTGGTTTTGCGCGGACAAACCATTGTTCTGACAAATATGGTTCTACTATTGTGCGGCACCTTTGGCAATGTCCTATAGAATGAACAATTTCTTCTACCTTTACCATTAGTCCGAGTTTGTCTATATCTTCTGAAGTTGCTTTACGAGCTTCCTCAATAGTAAGCCCCTGATAACAAAGGGCGTTCTCATTCATTTTCCCATCGCTGTCTATGACCTGAAGCTGCGGAAGATCATGCTTTTTCCCAATAATATAATCGGTCAGGTCATGAGCGGGGGTTATTTTTACACAGCCTGTTCCAAATTCAGGGTCAACCATGTTATCCTCAATTATCGGAATTATCCTATCTGAGAGCGGCGCTTTTACTTTGCGACCAATGAACCGGCTGTTTTCCGATCTTGGATGAACGGCTACGGCGACATCTCCAAGAATAGTTTCCGGTCTTGTAGTTGAAATAATAATGCCGTCCTCTTCGCTGTCCATTCCATCAGCGAACGGATACTTTACATAATAAAATTTACCGCTCTTATCTTCATGATCCACTTCGAGGTCTGATAATGCGGTATTGCATCGTGAGCACCAGTTTATTATATATTTGCCTTTGTATATAAGGTCTTTTTTATATAGCTTTACAAAAACTTCGCGAACAGCCCGGGAAAGACCTTCGTCAAGAGTAAATCTTTCACGGCGCCAGTCGCAGGAATTTCCAAGCCGCTTCATTTGAGTTATTATCCGGTTTCCATATAGCTCTTTCCATTCCCAAACTTTTTGTACAAATTTTTCCCTGCCGAGAGAATGACGCGTAGCGCCGCTCTTCTCTATTTCCCTTTCCACAACGTTTTGAGTGGCTATCCCAGCGTGATCTGTCCCCGGAAGCCATAATACGTCATAACCCTGCATTCTCCGTGTTCGGCAAAGTATATCCTGAAAGGTATTGTTAAAAGCGTGTCCCATATGCAGTGAACCGGTAACATTAGGCGGAGGGATAACAATTGAAAAGTGCCCTTTTGAAGATGGGGCGCCGTCTTCCGGTGAGTCAAAGCACTTTGCAAGAAAAAAATCTTTACTCATCCAGTAGGCGTACCATTTTTGTTCTATTCCTTCAGGACTGTACGCTTTTTCCAGGTTTACATTACGACGTTTCATAAATTAATCTCCTATCTCTTTTATGAGTTTGAAAATCGTTGGCACAATTATCGAATCCAAAGAAATTTAATATTCTCATTCGCTTCTACTTCATCCATTTCGTGGTGGTCAGATGTTACCAGTATTGCTCCTGAAGTAAGCGCTTCCGCAATAGCTATCGAATCCGCAAGCGAAATTCTATAATTGGCTTTGATACGTCCCGCTTCAACAAATACAGAAGCGCTAATTTCTGACACAATTACGATAGGTTGCTTTTTAATAACAGCAATTAGTTTATCAGCTTCTGACTTTCCAAGACTGCGTAACTTATCGTAATAGACTTCGAGAAGGTTTATTATATTCATCATAACCCTTGCCCTACCATTATAGGCAGCTTCAATTACAGCCCCGACAACTTCGCCTCCATTTTCACCATTCACAATAGCAGTGACAGCACAAGCGTCAAGAACGTAAGCGTTTATCATAAATCAAGCTCCTTATCGGCATGTCTGCGTTCCATAAATTTATCAAGCGTATCATCATTACTGGAAGAGAACATTCCAAAAATCTCAGAAATACATTCCGGCAACTGACCGTCACGTTTACGCTTCATAAAATCGCCGACATTGATTAAACCTACAGTCTGCGGCTCTCTGACGGGTATCAGATTAATAATACCATCATCATTTTCGCGTACACATACCTTTTTAGTTGGTATCAGCGAAAACAGATATGTCTGTAATGAGTTTGTATCAATAACCCTTTCCATCATCGCTTATCGCTCCAATCAGCATTCATCTTTGAATCTCTGCATGCTATAAACTCATTATAGAATTTATTATTTTCGGCAAGTAAAGCAGGCGTATCAAGGTTATAAGGACACTTGTTCTTGCATGAATCACAATGCAAACACTCGTCAATAAGAGCCATATTGTACCGCCATTCAGGGGTAATATAAAGCTCAGTCGGCATTCTGCCAAGAAAATGTTTCATGCGCGCACAAGTCGCTATTTGGATACCCACAGGGCAAGGCATACAGTATCCGCAACCACGGCAAAACGATGAACCAAGCTCGGCTTTTTCCAGCTCAATTTCCTCTAATAGCTTTGCATCCAATATTGGAGGATTATTTTCATAAGATAGCCATTCTTCAAGCTCTTCAATTTTCTGAACTCCCCAGATTGGAACAACAATATCGTGCGCCCGTATAAAAGCAAAAGCGGCTCGTCTATTGCGTATAAGTCCGCCTGACATGGCCTTCATTGCTATAAGCCCAACATCATGTTCCCTGCATATTGGAATAATATCTAAATCTCTTTCAACTGAAAGGCATGAAAGAGGATATTGAACCGTATCGTATAAGCCCGACTTAGCTCCTTGCATTACCACATTTATATCATGCGAAGTAACACCGATGAATCTTATTTTCCCTTGTTCTTTGACCTTTAATAAAGTCTCGTAAACCTGTGTGCCGTCATCCGGCAGAGGCAGGACTTTACAGAAATGACATTGATAGATATCTATATAATCGGTCTTAAGCACCCTTAAGCTTAATTCGAGATCTTTTATAAGTTCTCCGCCCTCACGCGCTACGCTTTTGGTGGCAATTATAACATCATGTCTGTATTTTGAAAGCGCACTTCCAATTTTTTCTTCGCTGTCAGTATACATTCGCGCCGTGTCGTAAAAGTTTATACCGCTTTCATACGCTTTCAGAAGTATTTTTTTTGCTTCTTCCATTGTAGTTCTCTGTATAGGCAAAGCTCCGAAGCTTGTGCGGGTTACCAAAAGATCTGTTCTGCCAAGTCGCATTTTTTCCATTTTTATACTCTCCTTCTAATTAAAATACAAAACCGTCGTTTGTGTCTTCAATTATATTATCCTGCATTTCCAGCACTTCCGCCGTCTGATGTATGGGCAGCGGTTCAACTGTAATTGCTCTTTGGGGGATAACAGGACATATGCTCTCACACGCTCCGCAGCCTACGCAAAGTTTTTCATTTATAGTTGGAATCGGTTCATGTCCATTCTCTTCGGAGGCCATCTCAAGAGCCCCTGTCGGACAATGTTCCGCGCAAGCGCCGCAGCGCTCTTGATTTGTAGTAATCACGCAAAGCGCGCGATTATAGCGCGCAATTCCCGTTTGTATTTTATGTTTTTCTTCTGCGCTAATGGGCATTATTGCGCCAAATGGACAAGCTTGCCCGCATTCGACACAGTCATACTGGCAAAAACTCTTCTCAAAATTTAGCGTAGGTTTTGGGAGGCCGCCAATGCCATATTGAACTCCCGCAGGTTTAAGCACTTTTGAAGGACAACGTTTTATACAAGCGTGACAACCGGCGCATTTGTCAATTAATCTTGCCCATGACATCGCGCCTGCCGGAATTTGCGGGAAATCGTTACCCTTTATTTTACCCGAAAATGTGGACATAATTGGTATTCGCTTTAATAATTCTTTGTTATTAAGGAAAGGTAACGCGGAAAAAATTGCTATCGAAATAAAACTTTTCATTATTTCGCGTTTTTCATGGTCATATGCAATACTTTTTCTGCCAAAATCCATTGCCGCAACAGGACAAACAGCTGCGCAATTCCCGCACATAACGCATCGGCCCAAATCAATATATTTATCCGATACGCCTATACATTCGGCTTTACAAACGGCTTCGCATTTACCGCAAGACACGCAGTTGCCATTAAAAGCAGGTCGAAAAGCCGGAGCTTTCGAGACGCATCCAAAAATCATGCCTACAGGACATATCGTATTGCAGAATAACCTTCCCCTGAAAAACGCCGTAAAAAATATCGCAATAAGGATAAAAACAGGTAGAAAGTCAATATCGCCCGATGAATAAGTAAAATAAACGTTGAACTTGTTCAATACAGGCGCTATAGTATCCGCCACAGCGCCTGTTATATTATCAAGCAGCCTTGATGCGCCTCTTATATAAATCGAATATGGGTCTAAAACGCTCATCAAAGACGGAATTCCAAGAATAAAAAGCACTATCATAAGGCTAAAAATCAAATAATGAAACAACTTAAAACGTCTATGAAAAGAATATTTTTTCCTTATTACTAATTTGCTCACCGCTCCTGCCAAGTCCTGAAAAATTCCGAGCGGGCATAATACCGAACAATAAAGCCTGCCGTAAATAGAAGTAGCCAAAAGTATCAAAAAGCATAAAACAACTGTCCTCGCGGACATTTCAAGGAAAAACTGTCCAAATTGAAGCCCTGAGAGTTCAAGAAACACAGAGTTAGTAATACCAAAAAAACCTAACGTTATAAATATTAGCGCAAAACAAGAGACTATTCTTCTTATGAATACAAATATATTAAATCTCATACCAATTCACGACCAATTGCATTCAATTATCAAATTTTGATACCAATTGGAAATCGAACGTAGGCGAGGCGGTGTTTACGACACGCCGCGATGGCGTAACCTACGTCTCGCAAGGGGAGTAAACATAACGTAAGCAGAGAGCCAGCGAGGTACGAGCTGTGCGAATCGCTTAGTGTCTTCATTAACGCATACGTACGATTACGAATTGGTATCATTTATAGACTTATCCTTTGGATCTTAAGCGCATCCAGATTCAAATTCCCAACCCCATTCTCGCCGGCGCGCACCAGGTATTTTATGTCACTGACTTCAGCTCCAAAAGTTCTTACTGCCGCGACATCAGCAGCAACTATGTCAGTTGAAAAAATTAGCATTTTTAGATTAGAATATTTGGAATTAGCGGTTCCTCTCGGCCCCGAAGACATCATCACTTTATACGCGTCAATTATGTTAAGCGTCGGTCGCTTAAACAAGCAAAAATCCGCGATACAATTATCAAGACCTGATCTGTGATAAAACCTTCTGTCCCAAACTACTCCCATCAGATTTTTCATAGCGGCGGTCACTTTCGCGCCGCCGTGATGTTTAAGTATTGGCAGGTTTATCACAACGTCGGATGATAAATAAAGCTCGTGTACTTTTGCTTCCTTCAACACCTCTCCGGGTATGGAAACTTTCTGAAAATGCCCTTCTACTTGACCCGGAGCAACTATGGCGCCTGCTTCCTTAGCAGTGCGCTCAAGCTCTGATTTCGTGTAAGCGTCCTGCCAATGGTCGCAAGAGTTATCAAAAACAGAGACACTCTTTGCTCCCGCTTCCAGACAACGTTCTATGACATGCTTTAGCAGCGCCGGATTTGTCGTACCAGCTCTTTCAGGTTCAACCGCCCAGGCTATATTGGGCTTAACTAAAACAGTTTGACCTTTGCGTACAAAGTTTCCGATTCCTCCGAACGCTTCAATTCCCCTGTCAAATAATTGAGCGGGCTCGCCATTCCTCACCGCGACGAGATCAGGATAAGAAGCGTCTGGTTCTCCCGCCAGGATTTTTATAGGATTTAAAGCCACAGAAATTGCCGCCGCGCTCGTTCCATAAGCAACTTTTTTCAAAAATTCACGTCTATTCATTGTTTTTCCTCCTTTGTATTTTTGCGATAATTAACGTAGTTTCAAACATCCCCCATAAAATCAATCCGGCAATGATTTGTGTAAATACATCCGGCGGGGTAACTATCGCAGCTGCAATAAAAAATAATACTACAAAAAACCGCCTTTTTCCTTCCATTGTTTTAACTGACAATACTCCTGACCTCAAAAGAGCAAATAAAAGTATCGGCAATTCAAAAGATATTCCGGTTACTATCATTATCATAAGTATTATACCAATGTAGTCCGATATTCCCCAAAGGGGCAGTATACCGTCTCCACTGGCAAAATTTATAAAAAAGTTGATGACGAATGGTATCATTATAAACCAGGCAAATGTAACTCCCGCATAAAAAAGGAATATCCCGGTCAGCATCAGGGATGAAAAGAGTTTCCTTTCATCTCCAATAAGGGCAGGCATAACAAAACTATAAAGCTGGAGGCCCGCCGCAGGAATCAATAAAAACATCGAGCAACTCAAAGATGTCCGGCAATAAGTAAAAAACTTCTCGGGAGGTTCCCGGTAATAAAGGCTTATTCCGTATTCCATCATTGGCGCTTGAAGCAATCTCATTATTCCATCCATAAAAAAGAAAAAAACAATCGCGCCCGATACAAATAAAGCTATTAAAAATATTATCCTTCTTCTTAGTTCTTCTATATGAGTCCAAAAGCTGTTATTATCATTCATTGTGACGCCGCTTGCCATTAAAGCAGGAATGCGTTCCCGTTAGGGTATATACGAGCATTCCGTGATTTAAGAGTCCTCATCCTTATCCTTTATAGAACCAGAATCAACATTATCTTTTACGCTTGAATTAAGCCCTCGCTTAAATTCATTTACGGCGTGTCCCATACTTCGCGCCAGTTCAGGTAAACGTTTTCCTCCAAAAAGCAGTAATATCAAAAATAAAACTACCAGAACTTCGCCCCAGCCAATGCTCATTATTGCACCTCCCCGTTTTTCTGATGGCGCTCCAAAACAACTAATTTTCTGAGTCCATAAATTACATCATAAACACAATAGTGGATATTCAAACAACTTTGTATTTTTTAACCTAAAGAATGCGGACGGGCGTTCGCTCTCCCGGGTTTTTTAGTGCATGCGCATTTTTTTCAAAAGCGTAAGAGCAAACATTAGCGCAAAGCTAAACAATCCATAATTCTGCGCGCTGCATCCTCCGCCGCTGTCGTTTCCGTTTCCGCCGCCGTCAGATTCGTTAAATACCGTTACTTCGCACGTAGCGTAATGTACTTCATCCTTCGTCTTTGCAGTTATCGTTGCTTTGCCAGCCAAAACGCCNGTTATGAGTCCGGAATCGCTTACTGTGACAATAGCTGTGTTGGAACTGCTCCATAATACACCCGTATTGTTAATTACAGTTAAAGGTAAAATTGTCGCCCAGAGTTGCTGCTTACTCTTAACCTTAATGCTTGTCGAAGACGGCGCCAGCGATACTCCATTCATGTCTGGCACTGCTGCTATCGTTACCGCCCAGGACGCGGCATAACCTACGTCATCTTCTATTGCAGTTATAATAACGGCGCCAGCCGAGACACCCGTTACAAGACCGGAAGCGCTTACTGTCGCTATATCAGTGTTGCTGCTGCTCCATGTAAAGGGTATATCAGTGGATACTCCAGGTACNACAAGCTGTACGGTTCNGCCAACTAAAACCGTTANCGGTTGCGGTTGANGCGGAGGCAGTATGGTGTGAACTGATACCAGACAATTTGCTGTATATCCGCCTTCCGTCGTTACTGTAATAATCGTCGTGCCGTCCGAAACGCCCGTCACAAGTCCTGAAGCGTCAACTGTAGCAACGCTTGTGTTGCTGCTGCTCCATGTAAGTTTAATAGTAGCAGGGAATGCAGTTGCTATAAGCTTCTCAGTTCCGCCGGTCAGAATGCTTGTCGTATTTTTGTTCAACGCTACGTATTCGCCGGATCCAGATTTCCCCAATATGGCAATTTGAGCTACTACCAGACCATTTTCGGTTTTGTCAAGGTCAAATCGCCCTCCATCCTTAATGCACAGCACCAACTCGAAGAGTTGCTCATTTTCTGGTATACCCACTATGGGTATAACCGTAAACATGCCGTCATCCAAATCATCCAGTGAAGGCGCATATTTCAATAATTCTCCGGCGTCGGGCGAGATAATACTCAAAATCAATATATCTTCAAGATGTGATGAAGGCTGAGCAACTTTTAANAATGACGCTCTTACTGATATACGACGGACCGCCGCCGCTTTTCCGCTCTCCAGTTCAGCTTTAAAGCATGGAAGGGAGGAAGCTTCAATAATGTCGCTCGAAAGTTTCATTGCAATCGGATCAATTATTGATTTACTTATGGCGACTCCTCCATCAACTGACTCAAAATC